>Ga0105238_10000813_pt1 | contig 32330 bp, 33 predicted proteins | sample KBSC34metaG_FD_81526 | JGI IMG/M metagenome (GOLD analysis project Ga0105238, IMG submission 81526) | Corn rhizosphere microbial communities from Kellogg Biological Station, Michigan, USA - KBS C3-4 metaG | ecosystem: Host-associated > Plants > Roots > Rhizosphere > Soil | place: Michigan, USA...
AACGGGTGGAGGCAAGGGATCGCAGGCCGAAAGGCTCGGCTATCTCGGACTAGGCATGATGGGGATTTCGATGGCGCGACGCCTGCTCAATGCAGGCCACGAGATCACGGTCTGGAATCGCTCTGCCAGCAAGGCCAAAGCCCTGGTCGAGGCCGGAGCACGACTTGCCGCAGATCCGCGCAGCGCGGCCGAATCGGCCAGCATCATTTTCATGTGCGTCACCGACGCCGCGGCGGTGGAGGACGTGGTGTTCGGCGCCAATGGCCTCGCCGGGATCCCGGGCGCAGGGAAGCTGGTAGTCGATTTCTCATCGATCCACCCGGACTCAGCGCGCGCCATCGCAGCGCGGTTGAAGGCTGCAAACGGCATGGGATGGATCGATGCACCGGTGTCCGGTGGCACCAAGGGTGCCGAGGAAGGTACGCTGGCTGTGATGGCTGGAGGAGTTGCTGCCGACGTCGAGCGGATTCGGCCCTATGTGCTGGCGATGGCCCGCCGCCTCACCCACATGGGGCCGACGGGCGCCGGTCAGACAACCAAACTTTGCAATCAGGTGATCGTCGGATGCGCGATGGCGGTGCTGGCGGAGGCGACGCGGCTCGCAAGCAATGCAGGAATCGATGCAGGCCGATTGCCGGAAGCGCTCGCCGGCGGCTTTGCCGATTCCATTCCGCTCCAACTCTTCGTGCCGCGTATGGTTCAGGGCATTCATTCGCCGCCGCTCGGCCATATCGCCACGATGCTGAAGGATCTCGATACGGTCGCCGATGTCGCGCAGACCACGTCGACCCCGGTGCCGATGGCAACGCTAGCCGGACAAATCTTCAGATTGGCCAAAGCCGCACGCGGGGCGGATGTCGATGCGCTCGAGATCTACAAGCTTTCGGCTTCCGGCGCCGGCTAACCTTCCACCGTGCAGGGATCGCGCATCTGCTCAAACCTTGGATCGGCCTTGTTCGGTTGAACCACGCCAGCCTTTGATCGCCTCAATCGTGGAACGGGGCTGAAGTGGCTTCTGGACGAATGCAGTCCGCTCCGGGCTTCCACGGGCGCAACCGCTGCGGATTGGGCTGAAGCGGCGGACACCAATGAGATTCCGATTGCGGCCGCCCCAAGGAGGGTTAGAACTAGCTTCTGCACGAGAGCCTCCAAATCCAGGAAACGCTGCTATGTATAACCCCGCCGGCGTCAAGACATCCCCCGAAATTCCTGTTCCCGACCAGATGAAGGCTTGGGTGCTTGGAGACCCCGACGAGCTGTTTCTGCGTGAAAAGCCGACGCCGGTGCCGGGACGGGCCGAAGTCCTGGTTCGCATCGACGCGGTGGCGATTTGCGCAACCGACCTCGAAATCATCCACCGGGGGTCACCGGCCAGCATTCAAGGCGGCCTACCCTTCAACAAGAACTTCACGCCGGGTCACGAATATATGGGCACTGTGGCAGCGCTCGGGCCCCATGTCGACGAGTTCAAGATCGGCCAGCGCGTCACCGTAGAGATCCACGCCGGGTGCGGCCAGTGCAAGCGATGCCGCATGGGCATGTACACCTCATGCCTGAACTACGGCAAACCGGAGAAGGGTCACCGCGCCAACGGCTTCACCACCGACGGCGGGTTCGCCGAATATGCGGTCAATCACATCAATACGATCATTCCGGTGCCGGACAGCATGAGCGATCCGGAGGCGACGCTAGTCGTCACCGCGGGAACGTCGATGTACGGCCTCACCGAGCTCGGCGGACTCGTCGCAGGCGAGAGCGTGGTGGTGATCGGCCCCGGCCCCATTGGGCTGCTCGCGGTTGCCGTCGCCAAGGCGCTGGGCGCAAGCCCGGTGGTGCTGACGGGAACGCGCGACAAGCGGCTCGCGATCGGCAAGCAGCTGGGCGCGGATCGCGTCATCAATATCAGCAACGAAAATCCGGTCGACATCGTCAAGCAGGTCACCGGCGGGATCGGCGCGGACTACGTGATCGAATGCGCCGGCTCTGAAGCGACGATCGATCAAGCCATTCACATGACCAATCGCGGCGGCAGGATCTGTCTTGCTGCGTTTCCGCACGAGCCGGTCACGACCAACATCGCCCATCTCGTGCGCAACAACATCTATGTTTACGGGATTCGCGGCGAAGGCCGCAGCGCGACCCATCGCGCGATGGAGCTGATGGCGGAAAAGCGCTTCGACGCCACCAAGATCCACACGCACACGTTCCCGCTGACCGATCTGCCGACTGCGCTACGTTACGCACGGGAGCGCGTCGAAGACGCGATCAAGGTGGTTGTCACGACCCGGCAGGCCGGAGCGATCGCAAGCGCCGCGGAATAAAAGTGCGCCGGTCAGATCTTGCCTAACGCCGTCAGGACGATCTGCGGCGTGAGCGGGATTTCGGTGATGACGGCGCCGAACGGTCTGAGCGCATCGTTCACGGCATTAGCGACCGCGGCAGCGGCGCCCGCGGTCCCGGCTTCGCCCGCACCCTTCGCGCCAAGCTCGCTTTCAGCGGTTGGCGACACCACGTGACCGACATCGATGTCAGGCATTTCGCCGGACATCGGAACGAGGTAGTCGGCCATGTTCGCGTTGGTGAGCTGACCGCGTTCGTCGTAGATGCACTTCTCGAACAGTGCCGCGCCCAGACCCTGCACCACCCCGCCCCGGATTTGCTCGTCGACCAGCTGCGGGTTGATGATGGTGCCGCAATCCTCGACGACCCAATGGTTAAGCAGCTTGATGAACCCGGTCTCGGTATCGACCTCAAGCCAGGACGCCTGCACGCCGTTGGTGAAAGCAAACGGATATTCGCGAGGAACAAAATGCCGTGTCGCCATTAATTCCGGCTGGATGCCGGGCGGCAAGGTATCGGGCCGGAAATAGACGACGCGGGACAATTCCTTCAACTCGATGCGGGGCGCGCCATCGCCCGCATTTACCACCGCGTCGTCGCGGATATCGAGCTCGGCCGGCGTCGACTGCAGAATCGCGGCGGCGACGTCCAAGATGTTCCCGCGCAAGGTCTTCGCCGCCTGCAACGCAGCCTCCCCGCCGATGCCGGCACCGCGCGAGGCCCAAGTCCCGCCGCCATAGGGCGTGTTATCGGTATCGCCGAGGATGACACGCACCCGATCCATAGAGACGCCCAGCACGCTTCCGACAATCTGCGCCGTGAGCGATTCCGAACCCTGGCCCTGTTCGGTGATGCTGGTCTGGCAGATCACGGATCCCTGCGCATCGAGTCTTACGGCAACGCCGTCCTGCGATGAAATCTTAGCGCCACCAACGCCGTAAAAAGCCGCGCTCGGATTTGTGACCTCGATAAAGCTCGCGATTCCGATACCGCGATGAACGCCTCGCTTCCGCAACTCCATCTGGTCGACGCGCAGGCGGTCGTAGTCCATCATCTGCAGAAGCCTGGTCAGCGAAGCATGGTGCGACAATCGCTCGAACTTCAGTCCCGACGGTGAACCGCAGGGGTAAGCGTCATCGGAAATGAGATTGCGGCGGCGGATTTCGACCGGGTCCATCCCGATTCGCATGGCCGCAAGGTCCACCAGGCCTTCCGTCACCGAACACGCGATGGGGTGACCGACGGCGCGATACTGGCACATGACGTTCTTGTTCTGGAAGACGACGCGCGCACGTGCTCGATAATTCTTCGTGGTGTAGGGTCCGCCGACGAGATTGACGACCTGATTGGCTTCGATCGCGCTGGTGCGCGGATACATCGAATAGGGACCGATGCCCGTGAGATCGTCGATCTCGAACGCCGTGATCGTGCCGTCTCGTTTGACGCCGATCTTGCCCTTGCAGCGGTGGTCGCGGGCGTGAATGTCGGTGTTGAAGCTTTCGACGCGGTCGGCGACGAACTTGATTGGGCGCTTCAACAGCTTCGAGAGCGCGTAGGTCGCCATCTCGTCGGCGTAAATATGGACCTTGATGCCGAAGGAGCCGCCGACGTCCTTGCAGACGACGCGCACCTGCCGCTCCTCCAACCCGAGGTGCATTGCCGCGATGTTCTGCACCATATGCGGCGCCTGCGTGCCCTGATAGATCGTGAGCCGCCCTTCGGCCACATTCCAATCGGCCACGACCGCTCGCGGCTCCAACGTCACGCCGGTGTGGCGGCCAAACACGAAGTCCACTTCCACGACCTCGTCGGACCCGGCGAAGGCCTCGTCAACCTCACCTGCGTTGTGAATGCGCTCAAAAGCGAGGTTGTCGCCAAGCGAAGCGTGGATGACTGGGGTTGCCGAATCGAGCGCAGTGCCCATGTCCGTGACAGCACCCAATTCCTCGTATTCGACGTGGACTTGCTCGGCCGCGTCCTCGGCCAGCGCGCGACTGCTGGCGACCACCGCTGCAACAGCCTCGCCTTGCCAGCAGACGCGATCGATTGCGATCGCGTGCTGTGGAGCCGACTTCAACCCTTTCAGGTGCGAGAGCACCCCGACCCATGGCGTGACGATTGCCTCCAATTCCTTGCCGGTCACAACAGCAACCACACCGGGCATCTGTTTTGCGGCTGATGCATCGATGTCGAGTATCCGGGCATGGGCATGCGGCGAGCGCAGAAACATTGCATGCGCCATTCGCGGCAGCTCCATGTCGCTGACATAAAGCCCACGCCCCTGCATCAGCCGGTCGAGGTTCGGCCGCGGCACGGTTTTGCCGATATAGGAATTTGGCCTGTCAAGCACCGAAAGACCTTCAGGCTTTGCCGCTGTTGCCGTCATGGGACAGACCTCCGGCGCGCATCCGCGGCTGCCTCGATTGCGTCGATGATAGCGTGATAGCCGGTGCACCGGCAGTAATTCCCCGACAGATGCTCGCGAATCTCGTCGCGGCTTGGCGCGGGTTGCTGCTTCAGCAGATCCTGCGCGGCCATCAACATGCCCGGGGTGCAATAGCCGCATTGCAGGGCATTACGATCCCGGAAAGCCGCCTGCAGATCGGATATTTCGCCGCTGTCGGACAGGCCCTCGATGGTCTGCACCGAGGCGCCGTGCGCCTGCACGGCCAGCATCAGGCAGGCACGCACGATGTCATCGTCGACACGCACCGTGCAGGCACCGCAGACACCGTGCTCGCAGCCGACATGCGTTCCCGTCAGCTGCAGATGCTCGCGCAGGAAATCCGCTAGATTGAGCCTCGGCAGGACATGCGCGTTGACACGCTCGCCGTTCACCCGCAGCGAAATGGGCATCAACTCCGTCACGCTGCTGCGCCCGCAAGTTCGGGACGACGGAGCAGTGCCGCGATGGCACGCTTGAACAAGACATTCGCAAGGTGACCGCGCATCGCACTCGACGCCTGCTGGTCTTCATGAGGTTCCAGCTCTTCTGCAAGCGTCGCCGAGGCCTCCGATATCAGCGCTGGCGTCACTGCAACATTGATCAATCTGGCTGCCGCCGCAGCCAGCGCCGGTCGATCGCCGAGCGCAAAATAAGCAAGGCGAAGCTCGGCAAAGAAACCTCCTTCCACGATCGCCTGCGCGGCAAGTCCAGCAATGGCATAATCGCCATGGCGGCGGGCGAATTCATGAAAGAAATGGGCGGAGGTCTTTCGCGCGATCGGCAGCTCCACGGCAACCAGCAATTCATCAATCGCCAGCGTCGTCTCGAAGATTCCTGTGAAGAAGTCCGTCGCGGGAATCCGCCGCTCGCCATGGCCGCCGCGAACCACAATTGTCGCCTCGAGCGCTAGCATGCAGGCCGGCAGTTCGGCAGCCGGGTCGGCATGAGCAAGGCTGCCACCGATCGTGCCTCTGTTTCGGATCGCAGGATGCGCGACATGCGCGGCCGCCCCCGCGAGCAACGGCGCGTTCGTAATGATCTCGGATGACCTCAAAAGTTCGGCATGACGGGTGAGCGCGCCGATACGGAGCACGTCCTCCCGCACGGCAACCCCCCTCAGTTCGGAGAGATCGCCGATATCGACGATGACGCCGGGAGAAATCAGGCGCAAATTCATCGCCGGCATCAGGCTCTGGCCGCCCGACAGCACCTTCGCCGCCTCACCATGCACGGAAAGCAACTGAAGCGCGTGGTCTACGCTGGTTGCACGTGCGTAAGCGAAAGCCGAGGCTTTCATGGACGTGACCTTCCCCGGCCCGGTTTTTGCGTTTGCAAGATTAGAGGGCGACAGCCATCAAAGGTCAAGTTTGTTTATCGAACGATTATTTCGGGACATTCGACTTTGGGGCTTGTCTTGAAGACACGAACGACGCACCGTTGCTGTAACGGGCTAGGGCCTTTGGGGAGGGTCGCCGGCGATGAAGCTGGGTTTCTTTACGATGCCGATCCATCCGCTGGATAAGGATTGGCGATCGTCGCTGCAGGAAGATCGTGAGGCGTTCCTGCTGGCCGACGAGTTGGGCTTCAGTGAGGGCTATGTCGGCGAGCATGTCACCGACAAGGCAGAGAACATCACCTCGTCGATCGCTTTCCTCGCCTGGATTGCGGCCGCGACCAAGCGCATCAAGCTCGGCACTGGTACCGTCAACATGCCGAACATGCATCCCGCGACCGTCGCCGCCGCGATCGCGATGCTCGACCACATGCTCGACGGACGGCTGATTTTCGGTATCAGTCCCGGCGGCTTGCTGTCGGACGCGGAAGTGTTCGGCAATCTCGACGCCGATCGCAACGCGATGTTCCTGGAAGCGATCAACCAGGTGTTGCAAATCTGGGAAAGTGAACCGCCCTATCACATCCGGGGCAAATACTGGAACATCTCGACTGAAAAGACCTTGATGACGGACATCGGTCAGGGCTTTATCGCGCGCCCGCTTCAGCGACCGCATCCGCCGATCGTGGTAACTGCCGTCGCACCCTTTTCAAAGGGCGTGACCGAAGCTGCAGCGCGCGGCTGGGATCCGATCTCGGCTAACTTCCTGATGCCGGCCTGGGTGAAAAGCCATTGGCCGAAATATGTCGAGGGTTGCGAACGCGGGGGCCGCGCCGCCGACCCGGCTAACTGGCGGGTCGCCAAGAGCGTCTTCGTCGCCAAGGACGCCGCGACGGCAAAAGCCTATGCCAAGGACCCGAACGGCCCATATTTCTACTATTACCACTCACTCTTCACCAAGCTGAAGAAAAACGGCCGTATCGAGTTGTTCAAGACCCGGCGCGACCAACCCGACGATGAAGTGACACTGGAATCAATCTGCGACAGGTTGATCATCTACGGCACGCCCGAGAGCGTCGCCGACCAGCTGCTTTCGTTCCAGGAGGAGGTCGGCCAATTTGGCACCCTGCTCTACGCCGGCAAGGACTGGAAGGATCGCGAGCTTGGACGGCAGTCGATGATCCTGATGGCCGAGAAAGTGATGCCGCGCATCAACGCGGGACTGTCGAAACAATCCAACGCCGCGGAATGATCCGCGGCCATTACGAGAGTGCGTAACGTGGCGTTTACCGACCGAATCCCCTATCAGGCACAGATAGATCGCCCCAGGCTCAGGCTGCCCAACGGAAAACGGCTTGCCGTCTGGGTCATTCTCAACGTCGAGGAATGGCGGATCGAGAATGCGATGCCGCGCACTGTGCTGAGCCCGCCGATGGGACAGCCGCTCTTGCCTGACGTTCCGAACTGGTCGTGGCACGAATACGGCATGCGGGCCGGCTTCTGGCGGCAATTCAAGGCCCTGACGGACCGCAAGTTTCCGGTGACGCTGGCGCTGAACGCCAATGTCTGCAACGCCTATCCGCGCGTCGCGTCAGCCGCACTTGAAGCCGGATTCGAATTCATGGGTCACGGCTTCATCCAGGGTCCGATGCACAAGCTCACCGATCAAGCCGACGCCATCAAACGATCGGTCGAAACAGTCGCAAAATTCACCGGCAAGCCGCCACGATCGTGGGAAAGTCCGGGACTGACCGAGACCGAAGACACGCTCGATCTGCTCCGGTTGAACGGCATCGAATATGTCGCCGACTGGGTGATCGACGATTTGCCGCAAGACATTGCCACACCGCATGGCACGATTACGACCATTCCCTATTCGGTCGAGACCAACGACATCGTAATCCATGCACTGCACCATCTGCCGTCCGACCAATTCCTGAAACGTTGTACCGATCAGTTCGACCGCCTCTACCTCGAAGGCGCCAGCAATGCGCGAGTGATGGCAATTTCGATCCACCCCTATATCACCGGCGTACCGCACCGCATCAAATACGTCGAGGAACTGCTCGATTACGTCATCGGCCATGACGGCGTCGCGCTCATGACAGCAAGCGAGATCGGGGATTGGTACCGCGCCGAAATGACGAAGGCGTAATCGCGCTATCCGACAGCCTTGACCGGCGGGCGCCCCGCCGCGATTCGCGTGTTTCCGAACACCCGCAAATACCCAGCGAGGAACGCGTCCAACGCATCGCGGATCATCTGTTCCTTGTCCTCGAGCACCGGGGATTCGTAGATGTATTTGCGAACGCCATAGTAGAAGATTCCGCTATGAAACACCCAAGCCATTTCAAGTTCCGGCGCGGTTGGCTTGCTTTGCGCCGGAAGGCCCGCTTCATGGCGGCACTCCTTGATGATACGCGTGAGAATCTTGTCGCGTACGATGCCGACATACCATCTATTGATGTCGAGCCCCTTCAAGCCGGAGTACAGATAGATCCGAAGCCACTTCCGCCTGAAGATCACCTTGGTGTAGCCGCGATAGAACTCCAGCAGCCGGTCTCGCAGCGGGCGCGAGCGGTCCGCAAGCAAACTGTCCCAGCCTTCATCCAGCGGCTCTAGATAGACAGTGCGATAGACCTCCTTGATCAGATCGTCTTTGCTCGGGAAGTAGCGATAGAGCAGCGGCTGGGTCACGCCCAAACGGCGCGCCAGATCGCGCGTTCCGCCTCCGAATCCCTCCTCCGCGAAAAACTCCGTCGCCTTGGCAACGAATTCTTTTCGGCGCTCGTCCGGAGAAAGACGACGCTGCTTGGACGTTAAGCGCTTGGCCCGGGATCTCTTCTTCATGACTTCTTGTCGGGAACAAACTTCCCGTACCCGCCGTGGGCAAACAGCAGCGGTTCCTTGCGGTTGTACGAATAAGCCTCCACGGCACCGAGGAAAATCACATGGTCACCGCCGTAGTAACGGTTGGCGGAGCGACACTGGAAATTTGCGACACTCCCGGCAAGGAGCGGCGCGCCGCCGAGACCCGGCGTCCATTCGACGCCGACGAACTTCTCGTCCGACGACTTTGCAAACCTGTTGGCAAGCGCCTGCTGAGATACGTCGAGCACATTGACGGCGAAATGGCTTGCGTTCTGGAATGCGCTCAGGCTCGACGAATAGAGTACGAGGCTCCACAGCACGAGCGGCGGGTTGAGCGATACCGAAGCAAAGGAGTTGCAGGTGATACCATACGGCTTTCCGTCGTCGCCTGCAGCCGTGATGATGGTGACGCCGGTAGCATAGGTGCCGAGCGCATTGCGAAAATCGCGCGGGTCAATCGGCGAATGATCGCTGGCGAGTTCGGCTGCTGGATCCGGTCCGACCGGGTGCTTGGGCGCGTCGTTCATCCCATCCTCAAAGCGTCAGGTTTTCGGACGGAAGGCCGAGCGCCACGCGTCCGTAATTGGTGCCCGCAGCGTCGAAATTGAATGCGAGGTGCGAATTGATCGCATGGGCATCGCGGAATTGGCGCTGCAACGCGCCGCTTGTGAACAGTCCGCGGGCGCCGCTCGCCGCAAACAGCAGCGATACGCCTTCGGTACAGAGATTGACGGAAAAAGCGCCGTCACGCCGCAACCCGGTTTTGGCTGCCATGTCCGGAATATGGCCCCGCCGGGCGTCGGCCATCGCTTCGATGCACCTCGAACGCATGATGAGCCTTGCCGCGTCGATCTTGGCGGAGGCTTCGGCAATCTTGATCTGCGTGCTCTGCATGTCGCCCAGCTTGGCGCGATTGGACGCCGATGCGCGGTGCCGGGCGACATCGATGTAATCGTCGAGACAGGCCTGCGCATTGCCGAGGGCTACGCCCGACAGCACATATGGAAACAGTGAAAAAGCCGGCAGGGCGTAGAGCGCGTTCGGATTGACCGCGCTGCCGGGCGTCGGTCCGCCGGCAAGATCGTTCACTGCGATCGACATCGGGGCTGCCACAAAGGCGTCCTTGACCTCGACGTCGTTGGAGCCTGTGCCGCGCAATCCGGCAGCGTCCCAGGTGTCTACGATTCTGTAGTCGTTCTTGTGCACGAGAAAAACGCGGTACTCGATCCCGTCGGCCTCGTCATCGGAGGAGACCACGCTGGCAAGCATGTTCCACTCGCAGGAAGCGACCCCGGATGAGAACGGCCAGCGGCCGCGCAACTGATATCCACCGTCCACTTTCCGCGCCCGGCCAGCGGGAAAGATGAAGGAGGATGCGATCAACGCATTTGGATCCGCGTCCCAGACCCGGTCCTGGGCACGCTTGTCGAACATGCCCAACATCCAGTGGTGGCTTGCGAGATTTGCGAAATTCCAGGCGACCGAAGCATCGGCCCTTCCCAATATCTCGGCACAATCGACCAGCGCGACATAGTCGAACTCGGAACCGCCAACGCGTTTGGGCTGCACGATCCTGAACAAGCCAGCCTCATGCAGATCCCGTTCGGTTTCCGGCGGCAGTCGTCGCAGTTCCTCCGTCCGCGCGGCGCGGTCGCGAAGTTGTGGAACGAGAGCCTTCGCGCGGGTCGTCATCGCCGCAAAGGCGCGCTCGTCGGTGTCCGGCCCTGCGGGCTGGCTTGTGCTTGGCTTTCGACCAACACCTGCCATATGGCGTTTCCTCCGCTTGACCGCCTCGACATCCTTGGCGATTGTTTATCGCGTGATCACCAATTAAGGCGTGGCTGGCTTTGCCCGTCAATCGGAAAACAACGGGCGGGAGCGACCGGCTATGGACAAAATCGTTGGAATCATCGGGCTAGGCATCATGGGAGGCGCGATTGCGCGCAATCTGGTCGAGCGCGGATGGCGCGTGATCGGTTTCGACGTTAATCCGGAGCGAAATGCCGAGCTTGCGCAGGCGAAAGTTCTGATCGCCAGTGACATCGCTCAGCTGATACGCGATGCGCCGATCGTCATGACCAGCCTGCCCACACCGGCAGCCGTCGAGAAAGTCGCACAGGAAATCGCCACATCCGGACAACCATCACGGATCGTTGTCGAGCTCAGCACGCTCAGCCTCGCCGACAAGCTCTCCTTTGAAGCCATTCTTCGCAAGGCTGGCCACATCGCACTGGATTGCCCGCTCAGCGGAACCGGCGCGCAAGCCAGGGTGCGCGATCTCGTGGTCTATGCCAGCGGCGACAGCAAGGCGATCGAACGCTGCATGGCGCTGTTTGCCGATTTCGCCAAGCAGAGCGCCGATCTCGGCCGATACGGTAATGGCAGCAGGATGAAATTCGTCGCCAATCATCTGGTGGCAATCAACAACGTTGCAACCGCCGAGGCCATGTTGCTCGCCGAGCGGGCCGGGCTCGATCCCAAGATGGTCGTCGACATGGTCGGTCCCGGCGCCGGCGGTTCGCGAATGTTCCAGATGCGGGCGCCAATGATGGTCGAGGGTGTCTATGAGCCCGCAACCATGAAGGTCTCGACCTGGAAAAAGGACATGGCGATCATCGCGGAGTTTGCCGATGACGTCGGCTGCTCCACGCCGCTGTTTACACTGACACAGCCGGTCTATTCCGAAGCGATGGTGATGGGATTGGGGGACCAGGATACGGCGTCCGTGTTCGAAGTGCTGAAGAGGAGCATCCTCAAGGCGCCGAAATCCGACGCCGGTCGGGAATAGTTGCTTGTCACTGGGGTTTTGTGCCGGCTGCAAAATCATGATGCGCGGACAATGTGCCGATTCCGCAGCGCATCAATATCTCATGCTCACGGAAGCAACATTGGTCTAAGCGACGCGCGCTGGTTATCGCTTGATCATTTACGGCTTCCGTCCGATAAATCCCCCAATCAATAAAGACGGCACCCGTTCCGTAGCGTTCCTGTGGGGAGGATTTGATGACGATATCGCGACGGCAGTTTGTTGGCGGGGTCGCTGGCGCAGGTATCGCCAGCATGGGGTCTCCGCTTGTCCTTGCTCAAGGCAGCGAGCCCATCCGGATCGGCTTGCTCGCGGCCAAGACCGGCCCGCTCGCGTCCGGCGGCATCGACATGGACCTTGCGCTGACCATGTTTCTAAAGGAGCGCAATAATACCCTCGCCGGTCGCAAGGTGGAGTTGATCGTTGCTGACACCGCCGGGGTTCCGGCCACCGCGCGCACCAAAGCGCAGGAGTTGATCGAAAAGAACAACGTTCATTGTATCATCGGGCCGCTCGCAGCTTTCGAGGCGCTCGCGATCGCTGACTATCTGACTGAAAAGGAAATGCCGACGCTCGGCGTCGCCGCCGCCGAAGACATGACACAACGGCACCCGAGTCCATGGTTCGTGCGCCTTACCTCGACCTCAGCCCAGTGCGCCTACCCGTTGGCCGATTACGCCGCGAAGGAGCTGAAATACAAGAAGATCGTCACAATCGCCGACGACTTCGCCTATGGGCACGAAATGTGCGCCGGGTTCCAGCGCGCATTCGAGGACAATGGCGGCAAGATCATCCAGAAGATCTTCACACCGCTCGCAACACCTGACTACGGTAGCTATGTGGCGCAGGTGAAGACCGCGGACGCGATCTTTCTCGGTACCGCCGGCTCGAACGGATTCCGTTTCCTGCGCCAATTCATCGAATACGGCCTCAAGGACAAGATGGCCGTGATCGGTGGCATGACGGCGCTCGATGAATCCGTGCTTCGCAACTTGGGAGATGAGGCCCTGGGGATCCTGACGACGAGTTGGTATTCCGCCGAGCTCGACAACTCCCTGAACAAGGCGTTCGCGCCAACCTTCCGCAAACAGTTCAAGTATGACCCCGGCTACTACGCCGGCAGCACCTATGTCTCGGGTGAGGTACTCGAAGCTGCATTGAAGACCATCAAGGGGAACGTAGAAGACAAGAAAGGCCTGATGGCGGCGATCCGCGGCAGCAATGCCGACACCGTGCGCGGCGTCATCAAGTTCGATGAGTTCGGCAACGCCGTCGGCAATGTTTATATCCGCAAGGTAACGAAGAGCGATGGCAGATTGGTCAATTCGGTCATCAAGACCTATCCGGACGTCACCCAATTCTGGACCTATGACAAGACGGCCTTCCTGAAGAACCCGGTCTATTCGCGCGACTATCCCCCCGCAAAGAACCTGGAGCCGTAAGTTTCCGCTGCACCTTGGGGACGCCGTCTCGCGGCAATCAGGAACGGAAGCGGCCAAAGATGCAGTTTTGGATCATCCAGGGACTTAACAGCCTGTCGCTCGGCGGGTTGTTGTTCCTGCTCTCATCCGGATTTTCGCTGATCTTCGGCTTGATGCGGCTTGCGAACCTCACGCATGGCGCCTTCTTCATGCTCGGCACTTACCTCGCCGCGACGGCGCTGCGCACCTATGATGGGCTGAATCTCTGGGTGACTGCGCTTGCCGCAGGCTTTGTGGTGGCGGCCCTCGGCGGCCTCTTTGAGCGCCTTGTGCTCACGCGACTAAAGACGAACCCGCTCGGGCAAGTGCTGGTCACGCTCGGAATGTCCTTCATCATTTCGGATGCTTGCCTGATGCTGTGGGGCGGCGACTCCATTCCGGTACCCACGCCGAAAAACCTGCAGGCGCCAACCCGCATGTTAGGCTTCGTGTTTCCGACCTATCGTCTGGTGCTGGTCGGGTTGGCGATCGTCGCCGCCATCGCGCTGTATTTCCTGCTGGAGCGAACCCGGCTGGGCGCCATGATCCGTGCCGGCGTCGATGACAGGCAAATGGCCCGCGCGGTCGGCATCCCCGTCTCGAACCTGTTCACGATCGTGTTTTGCCTGGGCGCGGGCATCGCCGGCGCGGCAGGCGCGCTTGGCGGCCCGATCCTCTCGGCCTATCCTGGACTCGATGCAGACATGCTGCCGCTAGCCCTGATCGTTGTCATCCTGGGAGGAATCGGGAGCCTGCTTGGCGCTTTCGTCGGCAGCTTTGTGATCGGATTCATTTACACGTTCGGGATCGCCCTGTTCCCGGAACTGGCCTACATCATCCTGTTCCTTCCGATGATCTTCGTCATCGCATTCCGGCCGCAAGGCCTGTTCGGGCGCGTCGGCGCATGAAGTGGATCGCCGCAGCCTTGATCGGCGGATCGCTTCTTCTGCCGCCCTTCCTTGCAGGTGATTTCTACATCAACCTGGCGAGCCAGATCCTGATTGCAGCGATCTTCGCACTCAGTCTCAATCTGCTGGTCGGCTTTGGCGGCATGACGTCGCTGGGGCACGCCTCGTATCTCGGCGTCGCGGCTTACCTTTCGGCATTGCTGACCAGCCAGTACGGCCTCGGACACGGCGCGGCCGCGATCATCTCGATCTCCGGCACGGTCGCCATGGCCGGGTTTTTCGGCGTGATCGCGCTTCGTGCCACCGGGCTCGGTTTCCTGATGATCACGCTCGCCCTTTCGCAGGTACTGTGGGGACTCGCCTACCGCATGTCGAACGTGACCAATGGCGACAACGGCATCACCGGCCTCACGCGCCCTGCCCCGTTCGGCATCTCGCTCGAAAGTCCCGTGTCGTTCTACTGGTTTGTGCTGATCGTAACGACAACCGCCTTCCTGATGATGACGATATTCGTCTCGTCGGCTTTCGGGTCATCGTTGAAGGGCGTGCGCGACCAGCCTCGTCGAATGGCAGCGCTCGGCTTCAATCCCTGGCTGATCCGGTGGATTACCTTTGTCTATGCCGGATTTTGGGGAGGAATATCCGGGTTGCTCTACGTCTATTATCACAAATACATCCATCCGACGTCGCTTTCGACCACCAGTTCGGCCGAGGCACTGCTTGGCGTCATCGCCGGCGGCTCGGGGGCGTTAGGAGGCCCCGCCGTCGGAGCAGCCTTGGTCCTGTTGCTGAAGAACTATGCCTCGGCCTACATCGAGCGATGGAACATGTTGCTCGGCCTCGTCTTCCTTTTCATCGTGCTGGTGATGCCGACCGGAATCGTGCCGGGCTTCAGCAGGCTGACGGCCAGACTGCGAGGGGAAACACGATGACCGAACCAGCCCTTGAAGTCCTGAACCTGAAGAAGGCCTTCGGCGGCCTGGCCGTCACGCAAGACGTCTCGCTCATCGTCCAGCCCGGCGAACGGCGATTGATCATCGGGCCGAATGGAGCAGGAAAAACCACACTGTTCAATCAGATCAGCGGCGACCTGCGGCCGAACTCGGGGCAGATCAAATTATTCGGCACCGACATCACGCGGCTGCCGCCCTACAAACGCGCCCACCGTGGTCTGTCCCGTACCTACCAGATCATCACTCTGTTCGCCGACGACACAATCGAGCACAATGTCTCGCTCGGCCTGTTGGGACTGCGGCCGTCGCGGTGGCAGATGTGGTGGCCGATGTCGCAGTACCGCGACATCGCGACTGAAGCCCGTCGCGCACTCGACGCCGTCGGATTGCTGGAACTCGCCGGTCATCCCGTCTCCGATATCGCTTATGGCGAGAGGCGGCGCGTCGAGTTAGCCGTGGCGCTGGCACAAAGGCCACGCGTCCTGCTGCTGGACGAGCCGCTTGCCGGGCTGTCGAATGCAGAGCGGTCGACAGTCAAAGCGCTGATCGCGTCCATACCGCGGGAGACCACAGTCGTCATGATCGAGCATGATATGGATACAGCGCTCGATCTGGCGGAAACCGTGACGCTGCTCAACTATGGCCGTGTGATCGTCGACGGCGAGCGAGACGCAGTTATCGCGGACGAACGAACGCGGGAGGTGTACCTTGGCACCTGACGCACTCACCCTGACGAACGTTCACAGCTTTTACGGCGACAGTCATATCCTTCATGGTGTTGGCTTCAACGTACAAGCCGGCAGCGTATTGGCGCTCTTGGGCCGCAATGGCGCCGGCAAGACCACCTGCATCTCATCCATCATCGGCTTTCTGACACCGCGCGAGGGCGAAATCCGACTGTTCGGCGAGCCGATTGCGGGCCTCAGCCCCGAACGCATTGCGTATCTCGGAATCGGCCTCGTACCGCAAGGCCGCCGTATCTTCCCGTCTCTTACCGTGCGCGAAAATCTGGTTGTCGCCGAACAACGCCGAGATGCAAATGCCAGGCGATGGACAGTCGACCGCATTTGCGATCTGTTTCCGCGATTACGTGAGCGTCAGTCGCAATTTGCCGGCACCTTGTCGGGCGGCGAACAACAGATGCTTGCGATCGGACGGGCTCTGATGGGAAATCCGCGTGTACTCTTGCTCGATGAACCGTCGGAGGGCCTCGCGCCGTTGATTGTCGCTGAGGTCGGTCGTACGATCCAGCACCTCAAACAGGAAAAGCAGTCGATCGTCCTGGTCGAACAAAATCTCAAGCTGGCGCTCGATGTTGCCGATGAAGCGGTCATTCTCAATACCGGACGCTGCGTATTTGCCGGCAACGTTGGCGAACTTCAAGGCAACGACGAACTAATCGCGCAGCATCTCGGCGTCTATCACGCGGACTGAACACTATCTGAGGTTGAGATTGAAGATGAAAATCGGGGTATGTGGGACGGGTCGAATGGGGTCAGCAATCGCGCAGCGACTGATGTCCGTTGGACATGAGGTCAGCGTCTGGAATCGTGACCATGCCAAGACCAAAGCGCTTGTCGATGCGGGCGCGAAGCCATCGTCTACGCCGGTCGCGCTCGTCGATGGTTGCGAAGCGATAGTGGTGATGCTGCTGAACGATGTGGCGACTGAGGCCGTCTATCGCGGCCCGAACGGTATTCTGCAAGCCAATCTCGCGAGCAAGCTGATCCTCGACATGAGCACGGTTCGGCCAGACACGATGCAAGCGATTGGCGCCGCTGTCGTTCAAAAGGGCGGCGCGTTCGTCGAAAGTCCCGTAGGCGGCAGCACGGGGCCGGCGAAAGAAGGCAAGCTGTTCGCACTGGTCGGCGGCGAGAAGGCCGACGTTGCGCGCGCGATGCCCGTTCTGGAACAACTGTGCCGCCGTATCGAACATATCGGCGCGCTCGGCTCAGGAGCGGCGATGAAGCTCGCCGTGAATCTGCCGCTGCTGGTCTATTGGCAGGCGCTCGGCGAGTCCTTGACGATCTGCAAGCCGCTCAACCTTCCCGCCGATCGATTGATTGATATCCTGTCCGATACCGCGGGTACACCGACCGCGATGAAGGGACGTGGCGCCGTGATCGCCAAGGTTCTAGGAGGCGAGCCGCTTGGTCAGACGGCGTTTGGCCTGAGTGCTGCAAAAAAAGATCTTGCGACGGCGGTACAGTTCGCCGCGACGTTGAAAGCCGAGCTTCCGGTGGCCGGGAGCGCGCTCGCCTGCTACGAGGAGGCGGAAGCCGCGGGCCTGGGCGATGCGGACGCTACGACCATTTCGAGCCGCTGGCCGCAGCGCAAAGCCAAGTCCTAAACTCGTTCATCAATATCGTAATTCAACCCCACAGGTCCTGAATATGATCGACAGCAAAAACCGTTATGGCCGCACCGCTGCCCGGATCCATGACGCCGATGGCCTCGCGCGCCGCCCCTCGTCTCCGACTATCGATATTCACGCGCATATTGTCGTGCCTCAGGCTGCGGCAGTGGCGCAGCCGCATGTCGACGTAAATCGTATCCCGCTCGCCTATTTTGCCGATGCCCCCACCAAAGAGGTCAACGCCCAGCAGGAGAAAGACGTCCGTGAGGTGATGACAACGCTCGACCGGCGGCTCACTCACCTTGACCAAATGGGTATCGACATTCAGGTCGTCGCACCAGCGCCAGGTCAGTGTTACTATACGGTTGATTCCAAGATCGGAGAAGCCGCGCATCGCCTTGCCAATGACGGCGTCGCCGAATACTGCGCACGCAAGCCCGACCGCTTCGTTGGACTCGGGGTCGTCACGCTTCAGGAGCCAGAACTTGCAGTCCGCGAGCTCGACTACGTCATGAACACCCTGAAGCTGAAGGGCGTCGAAATCCTCACCAATGTCGACGGCCAAGAGCTTTCAGATCCAAAATTTCGTCCATTCTTTGCCAGGGCCGAGCAGCTCGGCGCCTTCATCATGATGCATCCCAACGGGTTCACCCACGGCCAGCGCTTGACGCATTACTATTTCAGCAACGTGCTTGGTAACCCGCTCGATACCACGCTGGCACTTCACAATCTGATCTTCTCCGGAACGCTGGCGCGATTTCCGGAGCTGAAGCTGATGGCGGTGCACGGCGGCGGCTATCTTCCGAGCTATTCGGGACGCATCGATCATGCCTGGGGCGCGCGACAGGACTGCCATGCCGATCTGCCCTTGCCGCCAACGACCTATTTGCGGCAGGTCTATCTCGACACGGTCGTCTTCACCTATCACCAATTGGCCTATTTGATCGACGTGTTCGGACCAGACCGCATCGTGATGGGAACCGACTATCCTTTCGACATGGCGGAATACAATCCGATCGGTCATGTCGCAGGGGTCGAGGGAATGGACGAGTCGATGCTGGCGCAGATCGCGGGCGGCAACGCAGCCCGGGTGCTCGGCCTCGATCTCTGACTTGAATGGCCTAGTGCGGCGCGTTCGCGGCCTTGTATCCCGGCTGCTCGAAGGGATGGGAGGTTGCGAAGGCGGGCAACGCAAAGCAGCGCTCGGCAAGCCGAGCCACAGTCGGGAATGGCGCGAGATCAAGCTTGAGAAAATGGGCCCCGACGACCTGGCCGGCAATGCAGATGTCGGCCAATCCGGGCACGGCACCGAGCGCAAAAGGCGCCGGAGCGCGACGCGCCAGCAGCCGCTCATAGGTCGCCAATCCCTCGGTCGTCCAATGCTTGCCCCATTGTTCGACCGCGTGCGCATCCGCACCGAACGTTCTGGCAAGATGATTCCGTACGCGCGGCACCACCAGCGGATGAGCATCGGCGATCGTCATCAAGGCGAGCGAACGCGCATAAGCGCGCTCCTTCGGGTCCAGCGGGATCAGCCGCGGATCCGGCTTGATGTCTTCGATGTATTCAATGATCGCCAACGACTGGAACACGGAATGCCCGTCGTGGATGAAAGTCGGCACGACACGCTCGGCGTTGACAGCCTCATAACCCGGCTCGAACTGTTCGCCGGAGAGGATATCGATCGGGGTCTCCTCAAACGGCAACCCTTTGAGCCTAAGCGCCACCCTCACCCGGAACGACGCGATCGACCGCCAAAATCCGTAGATCTGAATAGCCATCTGCAATCCGTTTGCTCGGCAACCGCCCACCTATTCCGCCATATTGTGCTGCTGCCAGCGTAAAAGATAGGCCTGCAGCCTCCAGATCAATGCCGAGAGTATCACTCCGACCAGCATCAAAACGATGACCGCGACCATCATCCCCGACGCCTCTCCCCGCGCCTCGGATTCGATGATGAGGCGGCCGATGCCCCGCTCGGCGCCGATGAACTCGCCGACAATAACTCCGATCAGCGCAAAGGAGATGGCCGGCGTCAGCGAGGCAAAAACCCACGCCATCGTCGAGGGGATGACGACAGTGCGGGTGATCTGCCATTCGCTTGCCCCGAGCAACCGTGCCGCGCTGACAAAACCCTCATCGATCGAGCGCGCACCCTCGAATGTATTGAAGAAAACCAGGAAAACGACCACGATCCAGGACGTGACGACTTTCGACATGTCACCGATCCCGAACGCAAGGACGATGATCGGCGCCAACGCAATCCGTGGAATGGAATTCACCGCAGTGATGAAGGGCTGGAAGATCGCGCTGAGTCGGTCCGAACGGCCGAGGATGAGTCCAACAACGAATCCGCTCGCCACGCCCGTCACAAAGCCGAAAAAGGTGTTCTTGAGGGTGATCGCGGTGGCGACCCATAGGTTGTTCTGATTTCGTGCCAGGCATTTTGTGAAATCGCCGTTCAGCCATCCGTTCAAGATACCCATTTTGGATTTGATGCAGCTCAAAACGAGGAAATTCTCGAAGATGTCAGACGGCTTGGAAATGAAATAAGGATCGAGCAAATCAGGCACCAGCCAGGGTAGGCTCGCATGGAGGTCATACCCCCATTGCCAGATCGACAGCACGGTGACGCAAATCGCCAGCTGCCAGGCAAACGTACTGACCGTGCTGCGTCCTTTCATGCGTTGCGTCCCTTGACGAATTCCTCACCGAGCGAGTGCCAGATATGCTGGAAGAGTTCGGCATATCGCGGCGTCTCCCGGATCTTCACGGCGTCGCGCGGACGAGCAAAATCAACTTCGAATATATCCTTGACCTGGCCGGGCCGTGCCGAGAACAGGATGATGCGGTCGGCAAGCGTCAACGCCTCCCCAAGATCATGCGTGACGAACAGAACCGTCTGCTGCTCGCGCTCCCAAATGCGCAGTAAAACCTGATGCATGTCGATCTTGGTATGTGTATCGAGGGCCCCGAACGGCTCGTCCATCAGTAGGATCTGCGGCTCCACGACCAATGTCCGCATCAGGGCAGCCCGTTGACGCATGCCGCCTGACAGCGCCGACGGATAGGCGTGTTCGAAGCCGTTGAGGCCAGCTTGCGCCACAGAGGCCGCAACGCGCGCCTGCCGTTCCGCCTCGGGTACACCGGCCAGTTGCAGGCCATAGCCGATGTTGTCCGCGACGTTCCGCCAGGGAAACAAGGTGTCACGCTGAAAAACATAGCCGACGTTCGGAGTCGCCTTGCCAACAACGATAGGCCTGCCGTCGATCAGGATCTCACCGCTGCTCGGCCTAACCAGCGTCGCGATCATGTTCAGCACGGTGCTCTTGCCAGAGCCCGATGGCCCCAGCAATGCAACAAACTCGCCGCGCCGCACGCTGAAAGACACGTCGCGCACCGCTTCGATGGCCGCTCCCGCAAGCTGAAATGATTTGCTCAACCCTCGTATGTCGATACGCGCGTTATCAGGCGTTCGAGGCGACGCTGTTACGGTCGTTCGCTGGACGTTCAACCCGGATATGCCTTTCGCGCCACCTCGATGAAGCCCGGACTGACGACTTCAGCGATGGTCAGGGGCTTTATGCCGGTCATCTCGCGGAACCAGACCTTCTCGCCCCGCGCAAAGTCCGCGGTGTTGATCGTCGCGTCATAGTCGGCGACTTTCTGCAGCGCCGTGATCTCGAGAAGATTGGCCGAACGCGACGTGCTGCCGACATAGGGCTCGATAGTGTCGTAGATCTGTTCGGGCGTGTGCGTCTTGATCCATTGCGTCGCGCGCCAAATCGCCGTGACAAAAGCCTGCATCTTCGCCGGGTCCTTGTCGATCGTCGACTGCAAGGTAAAATGAGACGTCACAGGTACTTTGCCGCCAATATATTTGTTCCAGATCGTTTCATCCGTGCCGTCGAACAGCAGGTCACCCCAGCCCTGCTCCTTCGCTTCGTTGAGCAACGACAGGGAGCTGATGAGTATATCAACCTGTTTCGACTTCAGCGAACCCAGCATCGTATCGACATTGCCAGTCCCGATCCACGTCACCTTCTGATCGAGTCCCATGGTTTCCATATAATAGGAGGCCCAGACATGGTTGGTGCCTCCCAACGACGAGACGGAAATAATCGGCTTGCGACCATCGGGTCGCTTCCATTCCGTGAACGCTTCCAGTGTATTGATGCCCTGTTCTTTCAAATCCTTGCGGATGATGAACATCACCGAACTGGAACGGGTATCGACCGGCATCAGCACGCGGCCGGCCCGGCCATGGTTGCTGAGTTGCATGGGATGGGTGATGTCGCCGATACCGATATCGCCCTGTGAGGACGCGATGATTTCGCGTGTCTTCACCCCGCTGCCGCCCTGGATCAACTTGCAATCGAGTCCGGCCTCCTTGAAGTATCCGATACGGTCGGCCACGAACTGGGACTGGTAGACCGGAACTGCGACCGGATAAATCACGCGACCGCTCGTGTCCGCCGCTCTCGCGATGCTGCCGGAGAGCACCGCGCCACCACCTGCAATAACCGTCAGCGCCGATCGTCTTGAGATATAGACCATTATGCGTGCTCCCGCTCTCTCCCTGCAACCCTATCAAGCGCGCTCAATACGGCATCTCCCATTTCGACCGTCGAAAGCCTCGTTGCTCCCGGTTCGGCAATATCGGCCGTGCGCGCGCCGGCGGCGAGCGCCGTCTGCACCGCTTTTTCAAGAAGGTCTGCGTCCTCGGGACGATTCAGAGTCGCACGCAGCATCATTGCGACACTGAGAATCGATCCGAGCGGGTTAGCGATGCCTTTACCCGCAATATCCGGCGCACTGCCGTGAACCGGCTCATACAGTGCCTTTCGTCGGCCGAACCGGTCGACTGGCCCGAGCGAGGCCGATGGCAGCATGCCCAGCGAACCTGACGCCATTGCCGCGCAATCGGACAGGATATCGCCGAAAATATTGCCGGTCACCATCACATCGAACTGGCGCGGCTCGCGCACGATCTGCATGGCGGCGTTGTCGACGTAGAGATGGGTGAGCTCGACGTCGGAGAATTCCTCCTTGTGCAGGGCGATGACTTCTTCACGCCACACCACGCTGGTCTCGAGCACATTCGCCTTGTCCACTGAGCAGACGCTATTCCTTCTTGTTCGCGCGAGTTCGAACGCGGCACGTGCCACGCGGCGAATTTGACTTGTCGTGTATTGCTCGGTGTTGAAGCCACGCCTCTGGCCGTCGGCAAGGGTCTCAATACCTCGCGGCTCGCCGAAGTAGATGCCGCTGGTCAGTTCACGGATGATGACAAAATCGACGTCCTTCAGCACCTCGGCCTTGAGCGGCGCCGAACCAGCCAGTGCCGGGCTGGCGACGATCGGACGCAAGTTGGCGTAAAGATCATATTTGCGGCGCAAGGAGAGCAAACTGCCGGCCTTTCGTGCCGCTGCGGGCACTTCCTTGGTTTCCGGTCCACCGGTTGCGCCCCAGAGGATGGCATCGGCCTCGTCCATCGCTTCGACTGTATCCTCCGGCAGCACCTTGCCGGTCGAAAGGTAGGGAATGAGGCCGTACTGCGCCTCTCGAAGGGTTACCGGAACGCCTCGCTTGGCGGCAAACCAGTTGAGAATCCGATGCGATTGCGCTGTCACCTCGGGGCCAATACCTTCCCCGCCAACGACGGCGACTTTCACCATGTTGGATCGATCTTTCATGCCGATTTCCTTGCAAAGTGGATCCAGGGGCGCTCCGTGCGATCCGCGGCCTGAAAGGCATGGATCTGGTTATCGCGTTGCAACGTCAGTGAAACCTCGTCGAGGCCTTGCAAGAGGCCTTCGCGACGCCGAGGGTCGATGTCGAATGTGTGCTGCTTTCCCGACGGCGAGACTATCGTCTGCGCCTCAAGATCGACGCTGACTCGTCCAGCGCCCTGGGTGGCTTCAATTTCGGCCGCGAGTGAATCGACAATCTCCTTGTCGACCACGACGGGAAGTATCCCGTTCTGAAAACAGTTGGCAAAGAAGATATCGCCGAAGCCCGAGCCAATGATAGCGCGGATGCCTAACTCCTGCAGCGACCACACCGCACCTTCACGCGATGACCCACATCCGAAATTCGGACCGGTAACAAGGATTTCGGCTTGCCGGTAAGGCTCGCGGTTGAGGATGAAGGCAGGATTTTCCGAACCGTCAGGCAGATAGCGCAACGAGCCGAAGGCCCATTTGCCGAGCGTGCCGCGGACCGAATTCCCGACCAGACGCTCGATTCGAATGATGACATCGGTGTCGATGTTGCTGCGCATGATCGCAGCAGCGGTGGCAGTCAGCTTGCTGAAGGGCTTCGGCATGTTAGCGCCCCATAGTCCGGACGTCGGTAATGGCGCCGGCGATCGCGGCAGCCGCTGCACTTGCGGGGCTAGCCAGATGAGTGCGCGCACGCGGTCCTTGGCGTCCGACAAAGTTGCGGTTCGATGTCGAGACCGAGCGCTGTCCGGGCGCCACTGTTTCGCCGTTAGCGGCAAGACACATCGAACAGCCCGGCTCACGCCATTCGAAGCCGGCATCCATGAAGAGCTTGTCGAGCCCCTCGGCGACTGCTTCTCGCTTGACCGTCTCCGAGCCCGGGACAACCCACGCGCGCACGCCGGGCGCGACCTTGCGACCGCGCGCAATCTCGGCTGCCGCACGCAGATCGCTTAAACGGCTGTTGGTGCATGAGCCGATGAAAACCCAATCGATCGGCGTGCCGGCAATCGGCGCACCGCCCTTCAGGCCCATATATTCGAGTGCCGTCTCGACGGATGTGCGTCGCACGGGATCGTCGATGGTCTGTGGATCGGGAATGCGGGCATCGACGCCGACAACCTGTTCCGGACTTGTCCCCCATGTCACCTGCGGCATGATCTTCTCGACGTCGATGACGATCTCCTTGTCGAATACCGCATCGGCATCGCTCGGTAGCTGTCGCCAAGCCGTGAGCGCCCGATGCCACATTTCGCCCCGCGGCGCATAGGGGCGGTCGCGCAAGAACTCGAAAGTCTTTTCATCCGGCGCGACGAATCCCATCTTCGCACCGAGCTCGATCGACAGGTTACAGATGGTCAGCCGTCCTTCGATCGGCATGTCGCGAATGGCGCTGCCGGCATATTCGACGGCATAGCCGGTACCGCCCGCAGCGCCGATATGCCCGATCAACGCCAAGATCATATCCTTGGCTGTTACGCCGAGCGGGAGCTTGCCTTCGAACTTCACGCGCATGGTTTTCGGCCGCCGCTGGATCAACGCTTGCGTCGCCAGCACATGGGTGAGTTCGCTCGAGCCAATACCGAATGCCAGCGCACCAAGCCCGCCGTGGGTGCAGGTATGACTGTCGCCGCAGACGATCAGGCTTCCGGGAAGGCTCAAGCCAAGCTCGGGCCCGATAACGTGCACGATGCCTTGTCCCGGTTGATCGATGTCGAACATCTGGATGCCGCTCGCGGCAGTCTCGACCCGAAGCGCGGCCAGGAGTTCTTGCCCAATCTTGCTGGTACCGGCCCGGCCACGCGCTGTGGAGATCGCATGATCGGGGGTCGCGAATGTCAGTTCGGGATTGTGAACCTTCAGCCCTCGACTTTTGAGATCAAGAAGCCCCCGGGAACCGCCAAGATCATGCAGCAGATGGCGATCGACATGGAGAAGATCGGTATCTCCGCTCATGCGAGCGATGACGTGCTGATCCCAGATCTTGGCGAGCAGCGTACGGCCAGGTTTCCCCAAGGCAGTCCTCCCTTCGGCTTCTCAAGGCCGGCGGCATCAGCCGCTACCCGCCGTTTTTGCACGGCTTGTGGTTCAGGTACCAAGCGGCGGCTTCTATCAAAGCATGACAGACCGTCACGACGCCAGAGCGGATTCGGCAAGGGGCGCCCCGGCCGAACCACCATTTGGGCCCCTGCCCAAAAGGCACCAACCGAACCGGAGAATCAAGAGGCAGCTTGGCCAGCCGACCGCGCCGTTCCGAACGCACCGGCCTCTGCGAGCGCTGCGATGCGAGCATCGTCGTAGCCCAGCGTATCGCGCAAGACACTCCTTGTATGCTGGCCCAATAGCGGCGCCGCAACGGGATTGATCGGCGGTGTGAGACCCAGATTGAGTGGTGTCTCGATGTTGGGCACCGAGCCGGCAGTCGGATGGGATATCCGGCTTATACGGTGCCGCTCGCGCGCTTCAGGCGCATTAAACCCTTGCTCCACGGTGCGAAGATAGCCAACGGGAATGTTGGCCTTCTTCATTTTGGTCATCCAGGTCTCAAGTTTGTCGCCGGCAAAAACGCCGGCGATGATCGCTCGTAGTTTTTCCTTGTTGGCCGACCGTCCCTTGCGATCCGCGAATCTCGGATCGGTGATAAGGTCCGGCCGCTCCAGCACGTCTGTCACGAGTCGACGATAGAGCCGATCGTTGGCGCAGGCCATGTAGAGCGGTCCGTCGGATGCTTCGTAGACGCCGACCGTTGGCGAACCATTCGGTGAATTTCCGAAGCGCCCCGGATTCGCACCGTTGATCAGATACGCCATGCCGTAAAAGCCCGTCATCGACATCGCAACGTCGAACAGCGCTACCTCGACTTGTTGGCCCTTTCCGAGCCGATCTCGCGCAATCAGCGCCATCAAAATAGCGTTGCAAGCCGACATTCCCGTCGCCATGTCGACGATGGGCGGCCCTGTTCGCACCGCCGGCCCATCGGGGAACCCGTTGAGGGACATGAACCCGCTTTCGGCCTGGGTGATCGGATCGAAACCCGGGCGCGAAGCGAACGGGCCCTTGCGACCGTACGCCGAGATCGAACAGTAAACCAAACGTGGATTCGTCCGCGCGACCGAGGGGTAATCGAGGCCAAACTTCTCCATCACGCTGGCCGAAAAATTCTCGACTACGACATCGGCCCTTGCGATCAAGTCGCGCGCCACGTCCCGCGCCTCTGGCCGTGTCAGATCAAGAGCGATTCCCCGCTTGTTCCGGTTCAGGCTGAGATAGGCGGCGCTTTCTCCACCGATCTCCGCGTGTTCATAGGCACGCGTATCGTCCCCTCCTTCTGGGTTCTCGATCTTGATGACCTCTGCACCGAAATCTGCCAGGGTTTGCGTGCATGCGGGGCCCGCCACGACGCGCGTGAAATCAACCACCAACAGCCCGTCGAGGGCGGTCGGAGCGTCCTTCGCCCGAGGCAAGCGATCCGGCAACGGCACTCTGGCGGTCATGTTCGGGCGTTCCCTTGCTATCTCTGTTAAACCGGGCAGACTTTAGAGTCCAATCGTGCAAGACCACAAGTGTTCGTCGTGTCTTGCCTCCCCCGCAACGCATACCGGCCATTACCTCCATTCCATTTCGGCAATGCCCCCGGGGCCAAAAACGCAAAAAAGGCCCGGTGGCATCAGCCACCGGGCGAAAACATCTTGAGCCTGCCGACGAATAGAACGGCACCTGAGCTGTAGACTAGCTTTCAATCACATCGAGCCCCGTTGATCTGCTTTCGCCAATAGAGCGTATTAAACCAACCCCAAGGCTCGTCGGGACGGTAAAGCCGATAGCCGGCCCTGATAAAATTGTTGGCCGAGGCCAAATTGCCGGTTGTATCCGATACGAGGCAAGACCATCCGTTCCGTCGTGCCCTCAATTCCAGCGCGCGCATGAACCGAAGTTGCAGCGAATTTCCGCAATGGCCCCTGGTGACACCCACGCGGCAGAAATATCCTGCATTGGCGGCATATGTCGAGGGTACCAAACCCGCAAACCCGACAGGCACGGGCCCATGGAATGCCAACCACCAATGCCCCCAATCGAATGGCGGCAGCGGCGCGCTCTCGAAGAACGTCAGGCGATGCAGGTCACTCAACGTATCGAGGATCTCCTCATCCTCTCCGTCAACCTCCCGTATTGAGTAGATTTGCTGCATGCCGCAGGTTCACCTATTTGTCGGGTAATGAAATTCTGTCTATCAGACGTCCGGGCGCTGAGGCGCCCCATGCCAAGCCTACTTGCCGAGTAAAACCTTCATACCCAGCCAGACTGCACCGACAACTCCGGTCACAACAACGGTCACGACCGCCTTGAATGTGTAACTTTGCACCTGTTCAACGCTCTTGCGCCATCGCCTCAAATGCTGAAGATCGGCGCGCAGGTCTCTCCGATCCTCTTCCTCGATGCCAAACGAGATCAAGGTTGTAGCCACGGCCCGCAATACGATGGCGTCAACGTCGTCGTGCTGCAATCGTTGCTGTTCGGCGAGCGTCTCCGCTACGATCGTTTTGATGTCGTCATTGCGCAGCGTATTCATCGCTTGATAATTCTCGCTACATTCTCGAAGGTCCGTTTTCCGAAATAGAACGACATGACGAGACCTGCCCAAATGCTCACGTCGCCCTTGAGCGGGGGCGTCGTCCCAAGACCAACAATCGTATCCCACACGACACATTTGCCCGAGCCTCTTCCGCCGAAAGCCGCCTTGTAACGCGCCGGCTGGAGCAGCGGCTCAAAGACCCGGGCTGTCGGAATTTTCAGGATCGACAATGACGCGCTCTATTCGGTGAATCAGTTCGAGGGCACGATCATCGTCGTTTGCAACGGCCTGTACCGGCTTGCCCCAGCCGCGATCGAGGAGCGCAGTCGCCGCGGAGACGCGGGCCGCGGGAGTCGCGTCCTTTGCCCTCATGACGCCGACAAGGACATTGATAGCCGTCCTGGTGTGGCTGCGTGCCAATGAGCGGATCTCGGTGATGGTCTTGCGCATTTACGATCAGGACTCGTCGGGCGCCAACGGCACATGCTCGCAAGGCGCCGTATTGGTATCTTCAGCTGACGATTTTTCCGACAGAACGACGGACCTGAACGCGATCGTCGGGAAATCGGTCGGCTCGCGGTCGGGGTTCGGACGCGCGATGAAGCGGATGATTTCGGTGCTCATGCGAGAGTCTCCGCGATGACGATTGCAACAAGGCCGAGCAGCGCCAGCGATATCAGATACGCGGTCATGCGCTCTCCCGTGAAATAAATGCGCGGCAGATCGCGGAGGGGCGCGATCGTTTCGGGCGCGAACCCTATCCTCGTCAGAGGGCCGCAGGCGGCGGTGACGATACGCCGCCCGGCCGGCGCGTTCGCGCGCACCGGCCAATATGGAAAAGCAAAATTGTTCGGACGGCGGCACGGCTTGCGACGCTCAGGCATGCGTGTGAGAGTGCGGCGCCGTGACGCGCGTGCCGCCGTCCGATCGGGGAATTTCGGCAAACAAAAAGCCCGCGGCGATCATCTCGCGCGGGCCGTCAACTCTTGTCGATGATGCCAGTATGCAGGTGTGTTGCCCGACGAGTCAAATCCGATCAGGCGCACGATCGAAAGTCGGACCGCAGCACATCTCATTGCTGCATGAGCGGCTTGATCCACCGTGTGTACCAGTCGTCCATGTCGTCGCCGCTTGCCACAGATCGATCCGGGAAGGCTCGGGTCAATTTGAATAGTAAGCGAGTGGCGGCCAGCCATCACTATCTCCCTTGAAGAACTTGCAAAATGTTTGGATTCCCACGCGAGTGCCAGAGCACACCAACGCCGATGCCCGCGGCCGTCCAGAGTGCTGAGGTTACGAGTTCGCGCTGATCTGTCCGAGGCGGACTAGTGGTCGTTATCGATTCGATCCAGCAGGCGTTCATCGAGCCGGTTCAGCCGGCCACCATCCAGACGCACCAGCGCGCGTCCGATCGCCCCCAATGTCCAGCCGAACAAATACGACAGCAAAAGATTGATAACGCCGAAAACGTAGACGTTGTTGAGCGGGGACTCGATCGGAAAGCCGGACATTCCCGGGAGCATCGTTAACAGCGAAACGAGGACCCCTGCTGGCGCGATCGCCAACTGCATCAAGAACCAGGCAGTTTTGGTATCGACGAAAAAGCTCCTGCCGACCAACAGCACGAACCAAAACGCGTAAAAGCCGCAACATATCAGTCCGGCCTTGCTCAGCTTCACAGTTGCTCCCCTGGGAGGCTCAATTCGACACCCATTAGAGCCTAGAACAAACGATGAACGGTGTCAATTCTAACGGTTTGCACCCACTGCGTGCACCCTCTGGTTATCTCTGCGATTGCGAAGAACAGGTAACGGGGCGCGTCTTTTGGCACTCGAGCACGGTTGAAGCGCCTGCGGCACGCACCGCCGTCCGATCGGGGAATTTCGGCAAACAAAAAGCCCGCGGCGATCACCTCGCGCGGGCCGTCAACTCTTATCGATGATGTCAGTATGCAGGTGTGTTGCCCGACGAGTCAAACGTGGTTAAAAAGCGGCAAACCGGGTTCTCCAGGTCCGAACCGCACCGGCAATTTGTCGGGATCGCAAACGAAAAAGCTCACTCCGTGTTTACCGGGGCGAGCTTATGCTCCTGGCGATGATGTCGTCATGCATCTGTTTTGCCCGACGTGTCAACTTCTGAATTTCTGAGACACGCGCGGCCGACATCCAGGAGACCACGATGTACTTCGTCGCTGCCGTGCTTACTGTGCTCTCCGGCGTATTCTACGCCGCGGGCAATCACGAGATGGGCTCGTTCAGCTCGGACGTGTGCCGCTATGGCAGCACGTTCTGCGACAATCCGCACTACGTGCTGGTGGGCGCCGGCCTCGCAGCGGTTTGGGCCGCCTTCGTCAGCATTCGCTGACCAACGGATGATGCTGTCGATGTCGTGAAGCGAGATCGGCGCTGACGTTCCCTCCAGCTGACGATCGAACGCGATTGTGAGCCGGCGAGACGGATCGCCTCTATCGTGACACACCAAACCCGTTCCTTTCCTAATCTTTTTTGATGAAGCCGCAGCATCATTGGTGCGCTGCGGTATCGTCTTTCCATGATAATATCGATTGATCCCGACAAGCGCGTCGTGTCTTAAACGCGCCAGAAGAAACATATGCGTGATTTGGGGGAAATGCCTTGAGTAAGCCCGACCGTATGAGTGCTCGTTCGACGCCTGCCTATTCGCCACACGGGCTCGCGCTCTTGCGCGATCCGCTGCTCAACAAGGGCACAGGGTTCACGGAGGAGGAGCGCGAAGCGCTGGGCCTTCGCGGCTTTCTGCCTGCAGCCGTGATGTCCATGCAGGCGCAGGCCGAGCGCGTGATGACAAACCTGCGCACGCTGCCCAGCGATCTCGAGAAATATGTCGCCTTGAACTCGCTGCACGACCGCAACGAAGCGCTGTTCTTCCGCGTCGTGTGCGATCACATCGATGAAATCCAGCCCCTGATCTACACCCCGACCGTGGGACTTGCCTGCCAGCGCTTCGGTCTGATCTTCCAGCGCCCGCGCGGCCTCTTCATCTCCGCGAGGGACCGCGGACGCATTGCCGAAATTTTGAGCAACTGGCCCTACCGCACCAAGCTGATCGTCGTGACCGACGGCGAGCGCATCCTGGGCCTCGGCGACCTCGGCGCCAACGGCATGGGCATTCCGGTCGGCAAGCTGTCGCTCTATTCGGCCTGCGCCGGCATTCATCCGGAGCTGTGCCTGCCTGTCATGCTCGATGTCGGCACCAACAACGAGGAGTTTCTCAACGACCCCTATTACATCGGCCTGCGCCAGAAGCGCCTCACCGGTGCGGCCTACGACGAGTTCGTCGACGAATTCATGACGGCGGCGCGTGCGGCCTTTCCGGGTGTCCTGATCCAGTTCGAGGATTTCGCCAATCATTCGGCGTTCCGCCTGCTGCACAAATATCGCGACGACGCCTGCGTCTTCAACGACGACATTCAGGGCACCGCGGCCGTGGCTCTCGCCGGCATTTTCTCGGCGCTGAGGGTCAGCGGCGGCAAGCTGACGGACCAGAGGATCCTTTTCCTCGGCGCCGGCGAAGCGGCCACCGGCATCGCCGACCTCATTGTGTCGGCCATGATGGCCGGCGGTCTCTCCGAAGCCGAGGCGCTGCGGCGCAACTGGCTGGTCGATTCCCGTGGGCTGGTGGTGAAAGGCCGCGCGGGCTTGAGCGGACACAAGTTGCGCTACGCCCATGACATGCCGTCGGTCGGCAATTTCCTCAACGCGATCGAAACCCTCAAGCCGACCGCGATCATCGGCGTCGCGGCAGTCGGCGGCGCCTTCACGTCCGACGTGCTTGAGAAGATGGCGCAGCTCAACGAGCGGCCGATCGTGTTTGCCCTCTCCAATCCGACGTCGAAGTCGGAGTGTTCAGCCGAGGAAGCCTATCGCCACACCGGCGGCCGCGCGATCTTCGCCTGCGGCAGCCCGTTCGATCCGGTGAAGCTCAACGGCACGACTCTGGTGCCGCGGCAGGGCAACAATTCCTACATCTTTCCCGGCGTCGGCCTCGGCGCGATCGCAAGCGGCAGCAAGCTCGTGACCGACGAGATGTTCATGGCGGCCGCACACGCGCTCGCGGATTCCGTGACCGAGACCGACTTGAAGCAGGGCAGTCTCTACCCGGCGCTGCCCCGGATCCGCGAGGTCTCGGCGCAGATCGGCGCGGCGGTCGCCGATGTCGCCTATCAGGCCGGGCTTGCGGTCGGGCCGCCCCCGAATGACCTGATCGGGTTCATTCAGTCGCAGATGTACGACCCGAATTATTAGGTGATCAGGCGCTAGCCGCGCTGGAACATCCGCCTCAGCGTGCGGATATCCGTGACCTTTTCGATCTCGAAAATGGTCTCGATCAGCTTGGATGACGGATCGCGTCCGAGCACCGGCGCAGTCAGATCGCGAACCTTGTCGATCACCTCTTTGCGCCCCATCGGGTTGCGCGGCGTGCCGCGCACCGCGGAGACGCGTTCGGTGAGATGCGTACCGTCGTTGAGGTCGATCTCGACCACGGTCTCGCGCGCAGGCAGCAGCTTGGCGAGTTCGTCGTC
>Ga0105238_10000814_pt1 | contig 32328 bp, 31 predicted proteins | sample KBSC34metaG_FD_81526 | JGI IMG/M metagenome (GOLD analysis project Ga0105238, IMG submission 81526) | Corn rhizosphere microbial communities from Kellogg Biological Station, Michigan, USA - KBS C3-4 metaG | ecosystem: Host-associated > Plants > Roots > Rhizosphere > Soil | place: Michigan, USA...
ATAAACTACTACTTCACCACTTATTACGACGGGTTGTTCAAGCAATCCAATCCATCGCAGCCAATCAGCGATGTCGGCTGGTATATGGAGCCCGAAGGGTTGTACCCGTTACTGCTAAGAGCCTGGGCGCACTATAAAAAACCGATAATGATCACTGAGAACGGCGTGGCCGACGCTAAAGACGAATACCGTCGCTGGTGGATAGAAGAGACCATCGTGGCCATGGAGCGGGCCATGAGCCAGGGCGTGCACCTTATCGGCTACTTCCACTGGAGCCTGCTGGACAATTTCGAGTGGGCCATGGGCTGGTGGCCGCGATTCGGTCTGGTAGAAGTCGACAGGGAAAACGGCATGAGACGGACTGTCAGACCCAGCGCGCTTTGGTTCGGCGAACGTATCCGAAAACTATCCAAAGGAAAATAAGCTTGACCTTTTTGCTAATCTATGCTAGTATATTATTCATGTCCAATCAAAACAAAAACTCCATCAAACAATTAGGCGAGAAGGCCGCTATCCCGCTGGCCGTCATTACGGCTGTCGGCAGTCTGGCGCTACTGCAGGGCAACGCTAAAAGGGTCTGGCATCTTGAAGATTCACCCAATCATCCGGTCCACACCTCAAATCCGCACAAATAAGATAGCGCGTCGATCCTATTGAAATACGCTATATATGGTGTCAAACGGACTGTAAAACAGTAGTTGTGGAAAAGAGCCCATAAGTGGGCCTTTTTTATATAAAATACTATTGCAGTGGGTAGTGGTGGGTAGTATTATCAACTCAGTGGGTAAAAGTGGGTAACCAAAATAGTTACCAACTCACAAAAATAAAAAAACCACTAGGTACATCGAATTTATGGGAGACTACTTCGAACGCAAGCTTGACGATAAGCGGCGGCTGACATTGCCGACCGAGCTTAGAGCTGAATTCGCGTCCGGGGCGGTCATAACCAGAGGATTCCAAAATTACCTGCACCTATATCCGAAATCGGTCTGGGACGAACTGATGGAACCGGCGCTGCAAGGAAGCATCCTAGACGAGCGTACGGCCGACCTGAACGTTCAGTTCCGGATGGGCAAGACCGAAAGCGAGATCGACGCCAAACAGGGCCGGATCACGCTGGAACAGCACCTGCTGGATTACGCCGGCATCGGCCGGGAAATCGTGGCCGTGCGGGCCGGGCGCTATTGGCGCCTGCAGAGCAGGAGCGTGTGATGTAGATGTAAGGCCGGTACCTAAAAGACGCAACTTAACAACTTAGCAGCAAGCAACTGGCAAATTAGAGAACCGTTCGGATAATCTTCGAGGTCAGCTAATTGGCAGTCAGCCGGTGGATCTTAAGGTAACCACCGTTATAAAAACCTTCGCACTTTCTACATTTGTAACACCTCCCAAAACTCCACCTCACAAAAGTCTCTCACAAAGAACTTTTCTTTCGAGGAGCCTTGAAAGCAAGAAAGTTTCTTTCGCGCCCAGAGCTCCTTTAAAAATCCTTATCAACTGATAAGGAAAACAAAAACAAAAAACTCCAAAAAAACAAAAAGCTGGCTGCTGATTAGGTGATCTTGCAAAGCAAGGTCGGCTAATACGCAAGGCATCATCTTTGCGGCTTAGACGAAACTTGCAAAAACAAAAACAAAAACAGAAAAACCAAAAAATGCCAAAAGAACCTTCCGAATCACACGTCCCGGTATTGCTCCAAGAGGTTTTAGACTGCCTTGATCCCGGATCAGGGCAGAGCTATTTGGACCTTACCGCGGGTTATGGCGGCCACGCGGCCGCTGTCCTTGAACGCACGTCCGCGCCTGAGCAGGCGGTATTGGTCGATAGGGATGACCATGCCGTACAGGCGTTGCGCAAGCGTTTCGGTGACAAACTAGACATACGACATACTGAGTTTTTGAGCGCTTTAGAACTGTTGGCAGGCGAGAGCTGGCAGTTCGATATGATTTTGGCTGATTTGGGCGTGAGTTCACCGCACCTTGAAGATAGCGATCGGGGTTTCTCATTTAGTAAGGCCGGACCGCTGGACATGCGAATGGACCGTCGGCAAGAAATAAACGCCGCCGATCTGATAAACGGCACCAGCACTGACGAATTGACGAAAATACTTAGGGAATACGGGGAAGAGCCCCATGCCGCACGGATCGCCCGAGCGATCGCCGCGGCCCGGCCTATAAAAGATACCGCCGAACTTGCTGCTATCATCGCCCGCGCTGCCGGTTTCAAAGCCCGCCACGGCAGGATCCACCCGGCCACCAGGACATTCCAAGCCGTAAGGATCGCCGTGAATGACGAGTTAGGACAGCTGCAGAGTGGTTTACCGCTGATGCTCAGTTTACTGAGTCCGGGCGGCAGGATGGCCATCATCAGTTTCCATAGCCTGGAAGACCGCATAGTCAAACAGTTCCTCTTTGATCATTGCGGGACAGGTTACGACGCGGAAGCCATGCTTCTGACCAAAAAACCACTGACCGCCAGTCGCGATGAATTAGTTTCCAATCCGCGCGCCCGCAGCGCCAAGCTGCGCGCGTGCCGCAAAAAATAAACACCAAAAGAAAGGATCATAGGGAATCCAAATGCCTATCAAGGTAAAGGATAGATCCAGGATGCAGCGCGTCGAAGTACGAGTACTTCACTAAAATAGCGCATCCTGAAAATTAGGCTGGAGCCGAACTCAGGCACTCTGATCCTTCGGCTCTAGCCGCCACGAAAAACAAACATGACATATTCAAGCTCTATCGCTGCCTCCCGGCGCGGCTACGTCCGCCGCAATCAGAATTCGGTCCGTTTCAGATCCTCGGCCCGTAGCTTAGGTCCGGTCAGCAACACCATTATCCTGATTATCCTGGCCTGTATGGTCGGCTTGCTATATCTGACCCAAGTTACCAAGACTAACAGCTTCGGATACACCATCAGCAATCTTCAGCAGCAGCAATCGGACTTAAAACAGCAAAAGACCGACCTGGAAGTCCAGGCCGCCCGCCTGCAGTCGCTCAACCGGGTAGCGTCCAGCGACACGGCCAAAAACCTGGTTTCGGTAGCCCCTTCGGGCGCGGTCAAGCAGTAGTACAATAATTTAGGATGAATCCAGCCCCATCGCGGCCAAATAACGGCCGCTATTCCGTAAACACCAATCGCCGACTCCTCGTATGGTACGCGGCGCTGATTTTTATTATCGGCATAATCATCATCAGGTTGTTTTATCTACAGATCATCCGGCACGATTATTACGAAAGGGCCGCCTTAAACGACCAGCTAAAACAATACACAATCGCCGCGCCAAGAGGTACTATCAGCGCCCATCAGGGCAACAGCATAGTCCCGCTGGTGCTCAACCAAAAACTATATACGCTTTATGTCGACCCCTCTTTAGTCAAGGACCCGTCTTCTACCGCCGGCAAACTGGCAGCCGTGACCGGGGGCAGTCAGAGCGATTATCAAAAAGCCATAAGCGTCAAACATAGCCGCTACGCGGTGCTAGCCAAAAGGCTTACTGAGCAGCAAAGTAAGACCATACTAAAGCTCAAACTACCCGGTGTCGGCACGCAAGAACAGGATTATCGTGTATACCCGCAGGGTAGCCTGGCGGCGAACCTGGTGGGTTTCGTCAATGACGACGGGCAGGGGCGCTATGGGCTGGAACAGCTCTACAATGGTGAGCTCAAAGGCTCTGCCGGACTGCTCAAAGCCATCACCGACGTCAATGGCGTGCCCCTGGCGGCCAGTAAAGACAATATCCAAAAGAACCCGACGCCCGGTGCCAGCTATACCATGACCATCGATACGGCCATGCAGCGGCAGGCCGAGGACATCTTAAAGAACGGCTTGCAAAAGATCGGCAGCGAATCCGGCAGTCTGATAATCATCGATCCAAATGATGGCAGCATAAAGGCTATGGCTAATTATCCGACCTATGACCCCTCCAAGTACTATGACGTCAAAGATCTTTCATCATTTAACGACGGAGCCGTGTCTCAGCCGTTAGAAGTCGGTTCGATCATGAAAACCCTGACCATGAGCACCGGCCTGGACACTGGCGCCGTCACGATTGACTCGACTTATTCAGATCCAGGTTATGTGACCGTCGACGGATCGACCATCAAGAACGTCGAAAGCATACCCATACAGCCGGTCAGCCTGCAGGAGATATTGAAATATTCGCTAAATACCGGCGCTATCCACGTGCTTAAGCAGCTGGGCGGCGGGGATATAAACCAAAAAGGACGGGATATCCTATACGATTACTTTACCAACCACTTCCGGCTAGGGCAGATGACCGGCGTCGAGCAGCCTAACGAACAGCCGGGTCTGATTCATAGCCCAGATAAGGGTAGCGCGCTGGATCTATTGTATGCCAACATGTCGTTCGGCCAGGGGCTCACGGCGACTATACTGCAGATGGCCACGGCTATATCATCGGTCATCAACGGTGGCACCTACTATCAGCCGCACCTGGTAGACAGCCAGACGCTGGCTAATGGCAAAACCGTCCAGACCAAGCCCAAAGTCTTAAAGACTGACGTCGTGAAACCGGCGACCTCCCAGCAGGTACAGCAGCTTATGGAATACGTTTTCCAGCAGAATTACAACGTCTATGAGACTGACCAGCACCCTGGCTACAATGTCGGCGGCAAGACCGGCACCGGCCAGATCGCCGAAAACGGCGGTTACAAGGACGGAGTCTATAACGGCACATTCCTGGGGTTCGTAGGAGGCGATAAACCGCAATACGTCGTGGCGGTATTAGTGAATGAGCCTCATCTTACCGGTTTTGAATCGGCCGGCGCTCAGGGCGCCGCGCCTATCTTCGGCAAAGTCGCCGACATGTTAATAAACGACTTCAACGTCGAGCCCATCAGCCACTAACGGCTGACGACGCGCCGAGCTTTTAAGCCGGCGCGGTATATCCGGTAACGGCCGGTCAGCGGGATATCCCAGGTACCGTTCCGGGCGGTTACCCGGCCGCCGAATTTTTTCTTGAACGAACTGAATCCGGCCCAGGGGTGCGAGCTAGGAGCGTCATCCGGAGCGATGCCGAACAGGTCGATGCTATCCATGCCGCCGGCCTTGGCGTTGAGCATTGACTGCCATAACAATAAGGCCGATACGTTCTTGTCGCGGGCCTGTGGCAGGGAAGAGGCATACGTATATGTCGCCATATGGCCATATTCATGGATGACGGCGGCGCCTACCGGCCGCGTACCGTCATAAGCCAGCTCCAGACGCATCATACTGATTGGCATTAGTACTTGGGCTTGGTTCAAATAGTAACTATGATCGTAAAAGCCGACGTGTTTGCGACTGGCCACGGTATCGAGCATCCGGCTGAATATCTTCATATCGGCTGGTTCCAACGAGGTCCTGAATGACAGGGATCTTTCGCGCCGGCTGCGTCTGATGATGTTACGGGTAGTCTGAGACAACGATGACAACAGGGTCTCTTCATCTACCGACAGATCGACGATTCTGGTAAGTGACGGTTCGACGTTTTTTGGCGCCGGGCGGCCGCCGGCGTGGATGATGACCTTTCTCAGATCCTCATCGCCGCATATCGGTTCAATCCGCAGCCAATCGGCCTTTTTGTCTTTGGCGAACGTCTTAATCGCATCAATCGCCACGGTTAACTTAGCCGAAGAGGCCAGAGTAGGGCCATAGGGCGCGAACAAGTACTTGCCGATGGCCGCTTTGCGGACGATTAACAAACAGCTCCAGCCGTCACCGAGCAGATAATAAGTTTGATGGCCCAACTTTTCCTGAAAGTCTCCCCAGGCGGACGATTGCAGGAAAGAGGCGCCTAGTTTTTGCTGACTAACTTCCCACTGGGCGCGGTCTGGTTGTAGCTGGATGCTTTTAGTGCCGGTCATAACGGTTCGCTTTCAATATAGCACGCGGCCGTACAGAGGTGATATAATTACCGACAGGATAGCCAAAACAAAATGACCAATCTGACAATCGTCATCGATTCCAAGACCATCGAACAGATACTGCTGTTCGGATTCTTCGGCTTCGTGATAAGCATGCTGCTAACACCCCTATATACCGAGGCGGCATTTACCGGCAAATGGTGGAAAAAGGTCCGCACCACTTCTATAACAGGCGAAAAAGCCACAATCTATCGCCGTCTGCACGCCGAAAAACACCAACGTCATATCCCGACCATGGCTGGCATCATATTCGTCTTGTCCACCGTTATCGTGACGGTCGCTGGCAATCTCAGCCGGTCGCAGACCTGGCTGCCCCTGGCGGCCATGGCCGGCGCCGGAGCCATCGGCTTATTCGATGATTTTATCAACATCCGAGGCGTCGGCGGCGGTATCGCCGGTATGCGCGCCAAGATGAAAGCGCTGTTACTGATCATCATCGCCCTGATCGGCGGCTGGTGGTTGCATAGCAAACTCGGGGTACAGGACGTGCATGTACCGTTCTGGCACGCCTGGCACCTGGGCTGGCTCATAGTGCCGCTGTTTGTACTGGTCATATTCTCGACGGCTAACGCCGTTAATATGACAGACGGCTTAGACGGTCTGGCCGGCGGCTTATCCGCCGTAGCGTTCGGCGCTTACGCTATCATCGCTATCATCGAGAAGAAATACGGCCTGGCCGGATTCTGCATGACCATCGTCGGCGCCCTGATGTCCTATACCTGGTTCAATATATTTCCGGCTCGGTTTTTCATGGGCGATGTCGGTTCCTTCGCGCTCGGAACGGCGCTAGGCGTCGTAGCCATGCTGACGGACACGGTTTTCATCCTGCCGGTTATCGCTTTAGTATTCGTGGCCGAGATCGGCTCGGTAGCCCTCCAGATAATCAGCAAGAAGCTACGCAACGGTAAGCGCATTTTCTTATCCAGTCCGATCCATCACCATTTCGAAGCCTTAGGTTGGCCGGAAACCAAGGTCACCATGCGTTTCTGGGTCCTTGGCCAGGTGTTCGCCATAGTCGGAGTGGTGCTTTTTATACTAGGAGGCTCATAAACGATGGATAGGCGCCGCCGCGGCTTAAGCGGCAGCCAGCCGCGTTATAACGATGGAGCCGTCCGGCGGCACAAACCGGACCATTGGTTACTGATAATCGGCTCACTGTTGATGCTTATCGGCTTGGTGGTGGTCTATTCCATCAGTCCGGCGCTGAGCGCCAGCCAGAACATCAGCCAGAGTTACTTCGTGACCAAACAGTTCATCGACATCGCGCTCGGAATAACTACCTTCTTGATAGCCGCCCAGCTGCCGCTCAAGATATGGCCGGCATCGGCCCGCTGGCTGGCCGGCGCCGCCGCGGCCGGCTCTTTGCTGGTATTGGTAACACCAGTGGATGCCGTCTACCAGGCGCATCGCTGGATACGGCTGGGCGGATTTTCTTTCCAGGTCGCGGAACTTATAAAACTCGCCTTATTAGTGGGGCTGGCCAGTTTCCTGGCGCGCCAGGCTAAGACCGGCAAGATGGCTGATTTCAATTCGACGCTGAAGCCGATTTTGATCCTACTTTTGGTCATCGGCGTAGTGGTAGCCAAGACCCAGAGCGATCTAGGCTCTACGGGCGTGATGGTGGCGATGCTGGTGGTCATGGCCTATGTGGCGGGCATACCTTTGAAAAAAGCGGCCATGATCGGCGGAGTCATAGTCATCTTATTAACATTAGCCATCTCATCTTCGGCGTATAGACGCGAACGGCTGGCGACCTTCCTGCATCCGCAGTCCAACTGTCTGACGACCGGATACCAAGCCTGCCAGGCTCTCATATCCGTCGGGTCCGGCGGCGCGTTGGGATTAGGGTTGGGTTATAGCGTCCAGGCTTATGGCTACCTGCCGGAAGCCTCCAATGACTCGATTTTCGCCATCATGGCCGAGAAATTCGGCTTCGTCGGCACCTTGCTGATCATGGTCATCTACGGCGCGCTCATCACCCGTCTCAAGCGCATAGCCGAACGGACTTCCGATTTATTCCAGCGGTTGATGGTCGTAGGGGTCATGACCTGGCTGTCGGTGCAGATGATCATCAATATCGGCGCCATGACCGGCCTGTTACCGCTGAAGGGAATAACCCTGCCGCTGATCAGCCAGGGAGGCACCAGCATGATTTTCCTGACCGCGGCGCTGGGAATCGTTTTCCAGATTTCACGCTATACTAGTTACAGCGTCGTTCAATCTAATACGGAGCTTGATGAAACAGCTTACGCCAACGATCGTATTGACGGGGGGCGGCTCCGGCGGGCACATAACCCCGCTATTGTCGCTCGCCCAAGAGCTTAAAGCGCAGTCACCGGACTGTCAGATAATATATATCGGCCATAAGGGCGATAACTTTGATACTTTCGAGGAAAGTTCACGGAATTTCGATTTCACCGCTTTCATCAACGCCGGCAAGCTGCGCCGGTATGGAACTTTGCGCTTCCACGGTCTATTGCACCCGGACATCTTCTGGAAGAATCTGGTAGACATTTGTCGTTTCCCGGGCAGCGTTATGGCATCCGTCAGGATACTCCGTAAATTCAAACCGCAGGTAGTCTTCAGCAAAGGAGCGTACGTGGCCTTGCCGGTCGGCATCGCCGCCCGGTTGCTGCGTATCCCGATAGTCACCCACGATTCCGATACGGTGCCTGGGTTAGCTAACCGGATAATCGGCCGTTGGGCCCGGCTGCATGCCACCGGGATGCCAAAAGAGTTCTATGATTATCCGACCGATACCACTGAATACGTCGGCGTGCCGATAGATCCGCGCGTCCAAAAGGTCACACCGCGCCTGCAGAGCCAGTACAAGAAACACTTCAAGCTGCCGGTGGACAGTACGGTGATGCTGGTCTCCGGCGGCAGCAGCGGCTCGGTCCAGCTCAACAAACTTATGACTTCGATAGCGCCCGAACTTTTAGAAACGAATCTGTCGCTCCGCATCGTGCATATCGCCGGTATGGAAAACGAGAAGGAAGTCAGACAGGATTATAAAAGACTGCCCGAAAATTTTCAGAAGAGGGTGCTACTGAGCGGTTATACCAATGATTTTTACGCCGCGGTCGGTGCCGCGGACCTGGTGATAACCAGGGCTGGGGCGACTACCATCGCCGAGTTGGCAGCTGCCGGCAAAGCCTGTATCGTGGTGCCGAGCGCCCACTTGACCGCCGGCCATCAGGTCAAGAACGCCAGACTGCTAAGCCAGCTGGACGCCGCGGCCGTGGCGCCCGAGAACGTTCAGCCGGACGAACTGCTGGTAATGATCAGCGGTTTGCTCAATAATGACAAGCGTCGTTTCGAGCTGGCCCGCAACCTTTATTCGATCGCTAAGCCTGACGCCTCAGTTGATTTAGCCAGGCTATTACTTAATATCGCCGGCGGGTAGGTGAAGTGGCTTTCCCAAACAAAAAGCAGACAAGCAGGAGACCTAACCTAAGCGCCGGCCGCCGTAACAACCTAAACACCTACTATCGTGGGACTCCCGGCCCGGAGACCAAAAGCCCTTTCGAGAAAAAACCGACGGCGCGCAAGGTCCGCGGTTTCTTGTTCGGCTTCCTAGACTTAGTGATACTTGGCATCCTGCTGGCGCTGCTGGTTTACAGCCTGCTGCTTAGACCTCACCCCCGTCTGATAATCAGCAGTACGGCCTATCATAAGACTTCCGACTATCAATTGGCGGCGGATAAGGATTTTGCATCTATCACCAATCGAAATAAACTGACCTTCGATGAGGCCAGATTAGTCAGCGACTTAAAAAAACAGTTTCCAGAGATAAGCGATGCCAGCGTGGAACTGCCATTTTTCAGTGAAACGCCTACGCTGCGGCTATTCATATCAAAACCAAGCCTGTCATTGGAAGACGGTACGCAGAATCTCGTAATCGACGCCAATGGAGTCGTAGCCGGCCGCTCGGCCGCTATCCGTAACTCCTCTAGCTTGCCGAAACTGATCGACCAAAGCGGTTTCAAATCGGTAATCGGCCAGCCGGCTCTCAGTTCTTCGGACGTCAGCTTCATCCGGACGCTGGTACTGGAGATGGGCAGAGCAAAGGTGCCGATAGCCTCGCTGGTGCTGCCGGCCGCCGCCGAAGAATTGGATCTGCACGCTTCTGACCAGCCCTATTACGTCAAGTTTTTCCTGGGGGGAGACGTGTTGCGGCAAAGCGGCCAGTTCCTGGCCGCCCGTCACAGCTTCCAGCAACAGGGGCAACCGCCGGCAACCTATTTAGACGTACGCGTGCCCGGAAGAATCTTTTATAAATAGTTTGTAAGCCACCTAACAGAGACGCTCACCTAAATTGACCATACTAAAGATGTATTAGCTAAGGAGGAATGAGCTATGCCTAAATACAGCCCTAAAGTCCAAAAAAAGATCGAAAAGAACCTGCACGAACATAAGCACGAAGGCAAGTTCCAAAGTCGCAAGCAGGCTATCGCCGCCGGTATCAATCAAGGTGTCAACGAGGGTGGCAAGGCCCCCGGACATTAGAACGCCAGCCAGTAAACGATTCCGAGCGAGACACCGCCCAGCAACCATCCGGCTAAGACATCGGTAGGGTAGTGTCGCTTAAGATACACCCTTGAAATACCTATCATAAAGACCGTAAACCACACCAGGCCGCCGATTATCAGATTCCACGGCGCCGACAGAAATCGGGCGTCAAGTGTGGCGAACAGGCCGTAGAAAATTACCGTGCCGAAGGCATGGCCGCTGGGAAAACTATAGCTTTTGATACCGAACATCTCGATGTCTAAATTGTTCGGACGGCTACGGCGAATGACCATCTTTAGCAATATATTGACGCCGAAGGCGATGGCCGCGTAAAACAGGGCGTTCCGGACATCGGACTGGCCCCTTATGGCCGCTGAAATATAAGCTAATAGAACCGTCGACAGTACGACCGTCGGTTCGCCGATGAACGACAGGGCGTTCATAAGCGCCAGCCAGTTCTTAGGCAATGACAAAATCAGCTTAGCCAGTCTCTTGTCCGCTTCAACGGTCATCCCCATCTTATTAAGCAGTCTCCGTTTAGGATAGATTATACTACGGCCAGCTGTCGCACCCACTCGGCGGTCACCGGTTTGATGTTCAAGCGTTGAGCGCGGCCGCTTATAAATGACCGGAGTATCTTATAGGTGTCCATATCGAACATCTTGTCGTGGATCATGACCTGCGGCTCGCATTCCGGCTGCTGGCTGATTTCGGCAACCACGCACCACTTATCGACCACTATGGAACTGATGATATCCTGGTCGGTCTTCTCTTCGATCAGGACCGGGGTCTTAAACGGCCAGTCGCGCAGCCGCCGGCCCTCGAAGGCTATCAATAACCTCTGGTTGAACTCCTCAGCCGTTTCCTGGCCGCAGCAGGCGCCTTTACACTTCCTGAGCTGGTAGGAAAAGCAGGCGCCGCTGCCACTCTCCAAACCCATCAATCGAGGGCACAGACCGAAGTCCTTGGCGACCTGGCTCAGGATATCCCGAGCCTTACCTTTGGTAGCGTATACGCCCAGCACATCACCGATGTAGTCGGGATTTATGACATCCGTGTCATCGATCCGCAGGTTTATGTAGCCTTTATCGTCGTAAGCGCGGCGAGCTAGCGTCAGTTTTTGGCGTCGGCGCAGCTGGCGGTTATAAAGTGGCTGACGGTCTTTGATCAATCTGGATTCGAGCAACAGGGCCTCCAGCTCGCCAGCCGTCCTTATGTGATCGATATCAGATACCAACTGGCTCAGCTTAAACTCGATCTCCGCTTCGTGGTCGGCGCTAAAGTGACTTAACACCCGCTGCCTGATGTTAACGCTTTTTCCTATGTATAAGGGGCGGCCTTTATCATCCTGAAAAATATAGACCCCCGGTGAATCGGGTAGGCCCCTAATCAGCATAGGATCGATATTCCTGGGTAAGCTCGGCGATTTGATCTGCCGGCTGATGGCTTGTTCCACCAGCGGAGCAGGGAACTCCTGTCGCACATGTTGTAAAAAATCCCACAGGGCTAAGGCGTCATCATAGGCGCGGTGCCGGGCCGCTACTTCGATGCCGCAGCGCCGGATGACATCCTGGAGTTTGTGACCGCGCATCTGCGGGTATAAGGCCTTGGATAACTTGACCGTGCACATCTGCTTAGGATTGAATTTCCGTCCGGTACGCAAGAATTCGTGCTTTAAGAATCCGTAGTCGAACCGCACGTTATGGGCTACGAACGTAGCTTCGTTCATGATCCCGTACAAACGCTCGGACACATCATGAAAAGTCGGAGCGCCTTTGAGGTCAGCTCCTTTGATGCCGGTGATCTCGGTGATATATGGTGGCAATTCCATCTGGGGATCGACCAGGCTGGTAAAGCTGTCTGTAATGGAACCGTCTTCAATCCGGATGGCCGCTACCTCTATGACCCGCCCGCGCGAAAAACTTAGACCGGTGGTCTCTATATCCACCAGTACCAGCGGACCTTCTAAAACGCTCATTCTTTAATTATATCTGATAAGATAAGAAGTAATGAGCAAGCGGACACTGGCATTGGTGGCGACGATCATCGGCAGCGGCATGGTGGTCCTAGACGGCTTCGTGGTCAATCTGGCCCTACCATCGATTAAAGCCAGCCTGGGAGCTCATTTTTCGGATCTGCAATGGATTATCGACGGGTTCCTGTTATCACTTTCATCGTTGATACTGATCGGCGGCTCACTGGGCGACATATTCGGCCGCAAACGGATTTATCTGGTCGGCCTGTGGGGTTTTATCGCGGTATCGCTGCTATGCGCCTTGGCTCCCAGCTCAGGATTGCTGATTACTTTCCGGATAATCCAAGGCGCCTTCGGCGCGCTGCTGGTCCCGGGCGGCTTGGCTATAATCAACACCAATTTCCCTAAAGAGGAGCGGGGGCGGGCTATCGGCCGCTGGTCGGCGTGGCTGGCTATCGTGGTGCCGATCGGTCCGGTGGTCGGCGGCTATATCATAAAAGTCAGCTCCTGGCGCTGGATATTCGTGATCAACCTGCCGCTGGGACTGATCTGCGGCTACCTGGCGAACCGGTACTTCGTAGAGAGTCGGGATGAGACAGCCCGGCAGGTGGATTATGTCGGAGCCTTACTAGCCGCCGGCCTGTTAGCCGGTGTCACCTATGGCCTGATAAGAGGACCCGGCAGCCATTGGGACAATGTCAGCTTACTAGCTTTGACGGCGGGGGCCGTGCTTCTGATAGGCTTTGCCTGGCGTGAACATACCACAAAAGACCCTATGGTCCGACTTAACTTATTCCGCTCCCGTAATTTTTCCGGCTCTAATCTCATGACGTTACTGATGTACGGCGCGCTGGGAGGCTTCACCTTCATTCTGCCGATATATCTTCAGACAAGGATGGGCTACACGGCTTTCGTAGCCGGTCTGAGCATGCTGCCGGTGTCGTTATTATTGCTAACTCTGTCTAGCCGCATGGGCGCACTCAGTTCAAAGTACGGACCACGTTTATTCATAGCCGGCGGTCCGGCGATCGTGACTTTGGCGATCCTCTTACTGTTAGACTACAAACCCGGCGACGGCTTCGTCACTTTTCTGTTACCACGGACATTCTTATTCGGAGTCGGGATGTCGGTAATGGTGGCGCCCCTGACATCGACTGTCATGTCTTCCGTGGAAGATAAGTTCTCCGGTATCGCCTCTGGCATCAACAACGCCGTAGCCCGGGTCGGCGGTCTCATAGTGATAGCGCTGCTTGGGCTGGCCGGGACAGGGGACACCTATCGCTTCAGTCTGACGCTGTGCGCCATATTGACGGCCGGCTCGTCCATCGCGGCTTATATGGTAATCAGAAATCGTCCGCGCTCAAGAGCCTGATTAAGTCCGGAACCCCTGCCCATGTGTTCGTATTTTGTTCAGATATATAATAAATAATTTATATCTCAAAAAACTATAGCAGGGCAGTAATTTAGTGATTGTCAAATAATAAATATAAATAGGGAAGGCAGGGGAAAAACAATAAAATGATATGAAAGCGTAAAAAGTCAAATATGTGAAATTAGCTGTGGATAACTATGCGGTTTTCACAGCATTTTAATCACTACTAGAACGGTGGAGTATAAGGGAGCATTAAATAAAATAGCGGAGACGGTTTGGAAGGAGAAATACATTAATACTCATGCATACAGGCTGTTTACCCCTGTTAAAAGAGATACAGCTGGTCATCTTGTCGTTCAATATATAGAGTCGCAAAATATACATTGTGCGACCTAGTACATATGCTCAAATGTGACATTGCCCTACGTCCCGGCCATCCACCGCGCGGCCCGCCAGTCCATATATTCTCGTTATTTTATCCGCCTCTCCCGCCCTTTTTGCGGTCGAGTCATAAACATTGTCATGTTGTCTTATGCTCGCGTCATATATCGTGTTCGTAAAATGTTCTAATGAATTTAAAAAATTAATAAATGATGTTTCAGCGGAGACGGATCACCTGCTCATCGGCTGGTGCGCTTTGGCTGGAGCTCATATTTGGCTGACTTTTCTTATTTTTCCGGCCGCCCCGTTTGCCGCGCCGTCGCTTCTTATGAGGCTCGGTCGGCTCCAAGTCGGCGGTCGGTTGGTTAAGACTGGATATAGCCTGGAGTATATTGGCGCCGACGACCTGTTTGATGTTCGTATTTTGTTTAGAATGTTGTTCTATACTGTCCAGTCGGTTTAATTGGGCCTGGACCTTGGGTTTAGCGGCTGGCAGCTGTGGCTGGCTCTGAGGGGCTTCCACGGCATCCATAGCCAGCCCGGAGTTCTGACGGACCAGCCGCTCGACCGTATCGCGTTCTTGGGCGTATCGCTGCCTTGACAGTGTTACTATCCGACTGGTCAGGTCGTCCGGCGCAATCGGCAGATTAAGGGTCTTGGCCGAGAAAGCCGGAGCTTTCTCGTCGTTTATCATCATGGTGGTCACGAAGAAACGGGAGTGCTGTTGGATAAGGTCAGGCGCCTCGAACTGGGGCTCGAAGTACTTTTGAAGGAAAGGCGCGTCGTCGGGGCTGATCCTGAAGCAGACTATGGTGCCGACATTGCCGAACACGGCGTCCCGCACCGCTTCGCTCATCTGGGAGATATATTGGTTGGCGACCGTCAGATTAAGGCCGTACTTACGGGCCTCTGACAGTATGGTGGCGAAAGAATCGGTGGCGAAGTTCTGGAACTCGTCGACATAAAGATAGAACGGCCGACGCTGGGATTCAGGCATGTCGGCTCTGCCCATGGCCGCCAGCTGGATCTTGGTGACCATCATCGCTCCCAGGATGCCGGCGTTATCTTCGCCCATCAGGCCGCGGCTCAGGTTGACTATCAGTATCTTGCCTTCGTCCATTATCTGCCGGATATTGAAGGTACTCTTGGACTGGCCGATTATATTGCGGATCATCGGATTGGCCGTAAAGGCGCCGACTTTGTTAAGCACCGGAGCCACCGCTTCGGCGGCGAACTTATCGTTCCAGCTGGCGAATTCAGTGACCCAGAAGTTCTTGACCACTGGGTCATCGATGTAGGTGATTACCCTGGCCCGGAACTTCTTATCGGTCAGCAGCCGGGTTATATCCAGCATCGTCGAATTCGGGTAATCCAGCAGCGCCAGCAGACTGTAACGCAGGATATATTCCAGCCGCGGGCCCCAGCTGTCGGCGAACAACCGCTTCAGTACCCCTACGAGCTCGGAACTGATGTGGCCTTTTAGAGATGGATCGCTGATCTCCAAGGGGTTGAAACCGATGGGATAGGCCGTATCGGCCGGATTGAAATAGACGACGTCGTCGAGTCGGCGCTGTGGGATGAAACTCAGCACATGTTGGGCATAATCGCCGTGCGGGTCGATGACCGCGAAGCCCTGGTCGTAATAAATATCCGATAACGTCAGCAGTTCGAGGCCACCGGATTTACCGGTACCGGTCTGCCCCAGGATATAGACATGCCGACCCCTATCGGCTCTGTAGAGTCCGAAAATCGTGTTGGTACCCCTAAAGTTAGTGACACCGAGCAGGCTGATATCCCGTTCGTTGCCGCCGGTCTGTATCGGCACGTTGGGCGGCGGCTCGGCCGTCTTGGTAGTCGCCCAGACGATGTTGGGCGTTTCCACTGACGTGTGCGGCAGATGGAATAAACTGGCCAGCTCTTCTATATTCAGGATATATCCACTGTCTATGAAGAACCGCGTCTGATACTCCAGCTGTTTATCCCGGTTAAAACTGGCGTTCTTGGCCGTGAAACCGTTCAGATTGGTGGTATTGAACTGCTTGAAGGCGCCCACCAGTGCTTGCATGCGCAGCCGGGCGGTGTGCTGATCGTGCCCGGCGTATAATAGCCGGATTTTTACCTGATAACCGAGTTTGTTGCTCTTTTCCTGGATGGCCGTGATGCGCGACTTATCCCTTTCGGATAATTCGGGCTCCTTGGTCTCGCCCCCGCCCTGCGGCGGCCGGACCAGCGCCGCGAACGCCTCGGCGGTGTAATTCATCATCGCGCCGCCGCTGCCACCGCCGAACAGCCCCCCGCCCCGCTTGATCTTGGCCACCATCCGGGCGCCTTTGCGGTGCCAGTCGTCGTGTATCGGCCGGGCCATTATCTGGATCCACATCTCTTCATCTTCCTTATCGAGCTTAGCCAGCGTGGCGGTGATGGCGGCTAGCGGGTCGACCTCGAAACTCGGAAAGGTTTTGATGGGTATGGTCTCGTCGGCCGTCAGTGACAGCTCGCAGGTATGGATCACGGTCTGATTCATCTGGCGGTCGGAATAATCCTGCTCCTGTTCGAATATCTGGACGGTCGGGTATTGAGCGTATATCTGGCCTTCGACGAAGGCCTGCAGGTGTTTAGGGACCCAGATATAGAATCTCAGACGCTGGCCGATGGCCGCGACTTCCAGGCTGATATGCTCCTGCAGAGTCCCCGATAGCTTCAGTTCGCGCTTAGTACGCAGGATGCCGTGCAGCGACGCCAGCATCTGTTCGGCCGACAGCTCTTTTTTGTCGTTGGTACGCGGTATCTCGAGCATCAGCAGCGTATCTTCGTGCGCCGTCTCTATTTTCTTCGATGAGTTAACAAACAATCCCATAAGCTTTACGCTTACTATTATAAACCGATAACCAGCTTAATTATAGGAGTAATGACCGCTTTATTCCGCCAGGCCGTATGTAGCTTTGGCGACCCGTTTGAACTGGGGCTTGCCCTGTAGGTTAAGTAGGATGGTGGTTTCTTTGACATGGCGGCTTTTGAGAACTCGGCGGACGATCTCGTCGCGGTGCAGCGGCCCGCCTTCTTTGCGAAGTACCTCCGCTATGACATCGGCGACCGTGCCTTTCTTGTAACCCCACTCCTTGAGCGCATATATGCCGCGGCCGATAAGCACGAACCGGGAGTCCTTTATAAGTTCGTTATGGATTGCCTGAGTAGTAACATCTTTGCGGCGCAGGTTGCTCGATTTGATGGCCTCGGCGATCTCGTTGAAATGCATCGGTTTCTTGTTATCGTGCAGAATCACATAGATCTTGTCACGGATGTTCTTGGGGTTTACCATCGGCCACTTCACCAGGCCCCAGCGGCCGTTTAGAGTGGCGATATTCTTTGATATCCCAGCTAAGGCTTCGGTGTGTTTTACATCGCTGTTTCCGACCTTCTGGGCAACCGTCTTGATGTCGGTCGGTTCACCGATATCTTTGATGGCGTCGATGATCTTATTTACCCGGTCGCGGATGCTCTTCTCAGTATGTTCGGCCGATAAGCCGATAGAGTGGAAAAAATGGTCGTTATCGTCGATCACGGCGATGTTTGGGCTTAGGTTGGCGAGAAAGGCTACCCTGGCCTGGTCGGTACGGCTGTTGGTCTTTGTCAGCTTGCCGGAGATATCGCTGATTCTGGCGACTTTGCCCATCTGGGATAAGTGCCCGTTCAAAACCTTCTCGATCTCGCTGATGTGCGGCAGGTCTTTGTCGGCGGCCGATTTCAGACGGGTAACCACGGCTTTCTCTAGCTGGCGCACCCGTTCGCGAGTAATGCCCAGTAATTCGCCGATCTGTTCCAAGGTCTCGCGGCGGTCGAACAATCCGAAACGGCGCGAAATGATCTCTCTTTCGCGCTCCCGGTCGATGGTGTTTAATATGTCTTTGACAGCGTTCTCGACGTTCAGTTCGGCTGGTTGGTTCTGGGCTTCTTCTTCCATAAATCTCTTAAGCGTTTTGTTAATTATAAAACTAATTTTTTCAAATGTCAAACAGTTGTCAACTAGTATTATTGTATCACGTATTAGACGCGTCCGCACAATTGAGGTTATGTTTGTTTTACTACATTAAAACATTTGTGGATAAACCACAAAATTACAGAGGTCAGCCAGCTGGCTTAGCCGACTTGCGAAAGCGCCGCCGAGGGTTCTTGGGCGCTTCGGCCAGCAGTTTTTCGGCGGCTTTTTGATCCAAGCTGTCCGGTTTGGTTTCCTTGGGTATCTTAGCGTTTTGCTTGCCATCGGTCACGTAAGGCCCATATGGACCGTTTAACACCTTGATTTTTCCAAAATCGGCTATCACCCTTTTGCGTTCGACCTCTCGTTTTTCTTTGATGAGCTTTAAGGCGGTTTCCTGGGAAATGGTCATCGGGTCGTGGCCCTTGATGCTGACGAACAGCTTATCCACCTGGACATATGGCCCGTAACGACCGATGTTAGCGGTGATCTCTTCGCCGTCTTTCGTCTGACCGACTTTCCGGGGCAGTTTGAACATCGGCAGCGCTTCTTTTAGGGTGATATCATCCATTTCGACGCCTTCCGGCAGAGGCGCGAAGATTGGCTTGGGCGCGTCCTCTGGGACGTCCTCGCCGGCCTCACCCAGCTGCAGTACCGGGCCGTATCGGCCGTAGCGTACCACTACTATCCGGCCAGTCTTGGGATCCTTGCCTAATTTCCGGGCCTGGGCGGCCTCCGACCGGTCGGCCGTCTCGGACTTCTTTACTAGCGGGTGAAAATGCTTATAAAACTGCTCCAGGGCGTCCTGCCACTTCAATTTGCCGTCGGCGATGTCATCGAACTGCTCTTCGGCCTTGGCGGTGAACTCGTAATCCATCACCGAAGCGAAGTATTTGAGCAGGAAATCGGTGGCCATGTCGGCTATATGGGTGGGCAGCAGCTTGTTGCGGTCGGCGCCTATGGTTATGGTCTGCTCTTCGGCGGCTATCTTGCCGTTCTTCAGGGTCAGCAGTTTGATGGACCGCTCTTCGCCTTCGACGTCGCGCTTCTCGATGTAGCCGCGGTCCTGGATAGTGCCGATAGTCGGCGCGTATGTGCTGGGCCGGCCGATGCCCAGTTCCTCGAGCTTGCGCACCAGGCTAGCTTCGGAGTAGCGGGCCGCCGCCCGGCTGAAGCTCTCGGTAGCGGCGCAGCTTTTGAGTTTGGGCTTATCGCCTACGGCGACTTCCGGGAGTATCTTGTCCTCTTTGCCGCCGCCATAGACTATCAGGAAACCGTCGAACAGTAGGACTTCACCGGAGGCGATGAAATCTTCGGAACGGCCGCTGATGTCGATTGTGACGTCTGTCTTTTCGACCTGGGCGGCTGACATCTGGCTGGCGACCATCCGTTTCCAGATAAGCTCATAAAGTTTTTTCTGGCTGGCGTCGGCCCCGGCCGTCAGCTTGCCCATATGGGTGGGACGGATAGCTTCGTGGGCCTCCTGGGCGCCGGCCGTCTTGGTCTTGAATTGCCGGATATTCAGGTATTTATCGCCGTATTTTTCCTTTATGAATTTGCCGGCGGCGTCCAGCGCTATCGGCGACAGGTTGGTGCTGTCCGTACGCATGTAAGTGATGTGGCCGTTTTCGTACAGCCTTTGCGCCAGTGTCATGGTCTGGCGTACCGAATAACCCAATCGGCGAGAGGCTTCCTGCTGCAGGGTGCTGGTAGTGAACGGCGGGCTCGGGTTGCGACTGCCCGGCTTCTGCTCGACGGATTTGATGGTGAAGGCCGCGTTCTTTATATCTTTTAGGAATTTCTCGGCGGCTTTATCGTCTTTGAGTTTGTCGGACAGCTCGGCTGGCAATTCCTTGCCTTTGTTATCGAACAGCGCCTCGACTTTAAAACCGCTTTCCGTAAGGTGCTCTTTGATTTCACGTTCGCGCTCGACTATCAGCCGGACGGCTACGCTTTGCACCCGGCCGGCGCTCAGGCCGGTGCGGACTTTTTTCCATAGCACGGGGCTTAGTTCGTAGCCTACCAAGCGGTCCAGTATACGCCGGGCCTGCTGTGAATCGACCAGTTTCATGTCTATCGTCCGGGGTTTCTCGATCGCCGCGGTAATGGCCGGTTTGGTTATCTCGTGAAAGACGATGCGCTTGGTTTTCTTGGGATCGATACCCAGTACGCTGGTGATATGCCAGGCGATGGCTTCACCCTCGCGGTCCTCATCGCTGGCCAGCCAGACGGTCTTGCCTTTGGCGGCCTTTTTGAGATCGGCTGCCACCTTTTGTTTATCGGGGCTGATCTCGTAAGTCGGCGTGAAATTCTTATCGATGGCGACGCCGAAGCCTTTTTTAGGCAGGTCCCGGATGTGCCCGAAACTGCTCATAATCTTATAGTCGCTACCCAAGAATCCGCCAATCGTCTTGGCTTTCGCGGGGCTCTCGACTATCACCAGGTTTTTTGTCATAAGCTTTAAATAGATTAACGGCGCGCACCTTTATATGCAAACGCTAGAGGCTAAGGCTACAGGCTGGTCTGGGTTTTGGCAAGCGATTCAAGCGGCCAGCCAGCTGCCGCCGCCGCCCGGACGGATGCGCCCGGACAGTTCCAGCATGGTCAGGGCGTTGGATAATCCGGGAGTGTCCAGGCCGGAGGCCTCGGCCAGATCATCTTGGCTGATCGTGCCTTGAAGAATCAATTCGTAAACTTTAGCTTCTTCGGGGTTTTCGAAGCTCAGTTCGGAAACCGCCCGGGGTTCGGCTTTGATCTTCAGGGCGAACAGGACGTCGCTGACATCGGTCACCGGGATAGCGCCACTCTTGATCAGGTTGTTACAGCCTTCGCTGGCCGGACTGTTGATATTGCCGGGCACGGCCATGACCGCTTTGCCTTGGTCCAGCGCGAACCGCGCCGTGTGCAGACTGCCGCTTTTTAAAGCGGCCTCTGTTATCAGCAAAACGTCGGCTAAGCCGCTGATAATCCGGTTGCGGGCGATGAAATTACCCGGATAAGATCGCGAACCTGGCGGATATTCGGTTAAAAGAGTGCCGCTTTGTCTTATCTGGGTCGCGAAGTTATGATGAGCCGCCGGGTATATCTTATCCAGTCCGCTGGGCAGCACTGCCACAGTCGTGCCCCTTGAAGCCAGCGCCGCCTGGTGGGCGGTGATATCAACTCCGTAGGCCAGACCGCTGATAATGACGACTCCGCAGCCGGCCAGCTGTCTGGCCAGGTTATCGGTCACGGCCCTGCCGTAGGCTGACATCTTCCGGCTGCCGACTATGGCTACTTTGGGTCGGTTTATCCACCCCTTAGGTTCATGGCCCTGCCAGTACAATCGCCGTGGCGGCGAAGCGATATCCCTCAGTACCGCCGGATAGCCGGCCTCTCCAACCATAAGCATATTGACAGAATCTACCATAAGTTATCTAGTATTGACTTAAAGACACTTTTTTGCTAAAATAGCAATCTGTAAGTCAAATTATATGACTTTCGCACCTTATACCCCCATTTCTAACACTTTTGTTAGGTTGTTTAAGAGCTCTAACCGGTTTAAAAGTTGTACCCTCCACTTACCGGCTAGGCTCCTCCACCATTCTTGGTTTTTAAGCCCACCTGTACCAATTCTATAAGGCCGCCGCGGCCCACAGCAATTGCTCATGGTTATAAAAGCCGGGAATGGTGCGAGGAAGCTCTTAAACAAACTAACCCCTTTAACTCTAGCCCTATCGGTTTTTCCCGATAGGACCCATCAATGTGGGTCGGCGAGTCCATATGGATTTCCAGGATTACCTGGATGGCTCGATAGTACCGCTTATATCGCGGACATCGTACGCTTCGCTTATGGTGGGGTTGAAGGGTGTAATAGGCTCCGGCGGTGCCCACCCCCTCCGGAGCCTTTTAGGTTATTATAGTTACAATTATGAATAAAAATTCGTTAAGGCAACAGGCAGCATATGCAGCCTTAGAAGCTCAGATGATGCCGTTCTCCGAGCGGTATCGCAGCCGTCTTGATCAATCGTTTATCAAAAGGCTGGGTAAAGCCGCCGCCGGTAATCTGGCACGGCCTTTCGTAAAAGTGCCGACTGAAATCCTTCAAGGACCCACGGTTTATTCTTTGATGGGTAGCGGATATGAGAATATCGTTTATGCGTCAGAGTAGGAGGTGCTGAAGTTCAATATCAGGACATTGACCGACGATGAACTGGCAGCTAAACAGGAGTCCGTTAAAAGAGAACGACTGTACGAGATGTGCGGGGATTATTTAGGTGGCCACTGGCAGGACACTAGCTACGGCATCAGTCCTTATCTTGGAAAATTTGCGGTTGTCGCCAAACAGCCAAGAATCCAGGCTGAAGCGACAATCTTAGGGATTGAGCATATGCTTGATTATAGTGATGAGCCGGATTACATAGATGAGCTTGAAAGCCTGTTTGTATCCATCGCCAATCTATATCAGAATACCGGGTACTACCCTGACATACTTGGCAAAGGGAATATCGTGATTATTCGGGATGAAACCGACCGACCAGGATTACGAGTCCTTGATACCGAACCGGCTTCACCAGAGGAGCAACTGAAAAAGATTCCTAACAAACAGCAGGTCATAGGAATGGAGATAACCAGGAATCTGGCGATTTGGGGCGACTTTCTGAACTTGTCTAGACAACAGAGCGGGTCTCCGGAGCCAGTTCTCCGCTGAAGATATATTCGGTTACCATGGCCGAAGCCTCCCTTATGATGGACGGCAGGTCCGATTGTTCATCTTTGGTGAACCTGCCTAGTACGAAATCGCTGGGCTCGGCTTTTTTGGATACTTCCGAACCGATGCCGATACGCAGCCGGCCATAATCTTCACCCAAATGCTGGGTAAGTGATTTCACGCCGTTATGGCCGGCGTCCGAGCCGCCCAGGCGGGTGCGCAGGCTGCCGAACGGCACGGCCAGTTCATCATAGACCGCTAAAGTGCTTTGGTTATAAACCTTATAGAATCTTTGGACCGCCTGGGCGGCCTCGCCGCTATTGTTCATGAATGTCTGCGGCTTGCATAAGATGACGCGATTTTCACCTAGATTAGCCGTAGTCAGCCGGCATTTTAGATCTTTTTTATCGATCCATGCCGGGAAGTCATTCTTGGCCGCGAAATCGTCAAGCACGGCGAATCCGATGTTATGTCTCGTTCCGTCGTACTCTTTGCCGGAATTGCCCAGACCGATTATAAGTATCGTCTTATTGGCGCCCAGCGTATAAAGCGGAGCGCTGGACTGGACCTGCGGTTTCTTTTGGAAGAATGCCATTTGTCACTATCTTACAACAATCTGATGGCGATTAGGTCCGGTGCCGATGAATCGGACATCCACTTCCAGCGTTTCTTCAATGAATGTCACCAGCTTGCGGGCGGCTTCAGGCAGGTCGGAGAACTTCCGGGCGACCGTTATCCGTTCCGACTCCGACTCATCCCACAACCCGATTTCCTCATATAACGGTTCAGCGATCATTAAATCCGATGTCTGGTTGGTGGCGATGTCTAATTCCAGCCCGCATCGGTCTTCGGTCAGCAGGTAGTTGGCGGCTATCAGCATGCTCCTTCCGAACAGATGAAGTTCGTCCAGTTTGGTGAGAGCTAACTCGGTCAGCCCGTTGGCGACGACCGAACGTTTGACTTCCGGTAAATCCAGGTAACCCACCCGCCGCGCCCGTCCGGAAGTCGTTCCATATTCGGCGCCGGGCTGGCCCGGCTGTCTTCGCAGGCGGGCGGCTAAATCCTCATCGGTGATTTCAGTGATGAACGGTCCGCCGCCGACCCGTGATTTAAAGCCCTTCATGACGCCGACTATCCGGTTTATTGACTGAGGAGGTACCTTCAGGCCGTCCACGATACCGCCGATGCCGGTATGGGTCGACGATCCCCAGGGATACGGCTGTTCGTTGATATCCAGCCAGTGGCTCTGCGCGCCGGAAGCCAGTATCCGGCCGCCGGCTTCAGAGAACCGGTTTATGTATAAGGTGGTGTCGCCCATATAGGCTAATAACTGTCTAGCGGCCTCGATCCACTCCATAGAAGTTTCCATCGGATCACGTAGCGGCAGGCCTAGCTCAGACCGTTGGCGGTTGAGCGTCATCAGCCTGTTTTCGATGTCCGTCTTGATCTCGTCGCTGCCCGATTCGATAAAACCGAGCGGAACGCCCTCGCGGGCATATTTGTCCGCCGATACGTAAGCCATGCCGGATTTGGTGCTTCCCTGCTTGCCGTCCCCGGCTTCACGGATCTCGTCCTGGCTGACATGGCAAGGCGTGATCAGATGGCAGTTCTGGCTGATCAACAGACTCTCGGTCTGGACGCCGTAATGATTAATCTCCTTGACGAGTTTCACGGGATCGATGACGGCGCCGGGTCCGATCAGACTCTTCATTTCCGGGTAAAGAGCGCCTTCCGGCAGACCGTGGAACTTATAAGCCGTGCCGTCCACATAGATGGTGTGTCCGGCATTGGGACCGCCGGCGGCCCGGGCTATCATATCGTATCGCCCGGAACTGGCCAGGTGGTCGATAATCTTGCCTTTACCCTCGTCTCCCCATTGCGTGCCAATGACGGCGTCGATGTTCTTAGGGATATACCTCACAAATTGGCAGTTTACACATTAAGAAAAGGATGGGCAAGCAGGTACCGGCTAATGCTTTTCGATGAACCAGAACTTCAGCGGGGTACCGTCCAGCGGCCAGCGGTCACGGAACTTGCGTTCCATGTATCGTTTATAACTCCAGTGCAGGAATTTGGTGTGACCGCCGAATACCTTGAAATTGGGGAAATCATTATCTTCTTGGGCGATGTAGTTGAGCTTAGGGCTGCGGCCTTTTAGACCGGCCGGAGGATGATCGGTCACTACCTCTCTCAGCCATTGGTTGAGTTCGCTGGTCTTGAAACGGGCCTGTCGGCTGGCCGCAATCTGAAGGACAACCTCAAAGATCTTGGTGACGTTCTGGCCGGTCTCGGCGCTGGTGAAAATCAGGGGCGCCCAGGGGACGAACTCGAAGTTGGCGGCTATCTGGGGGCTCAGCCGATCGTATGTGAAAGCGTCTTTCTCGGCGCTGTCCCACTTGCTGACCACCAATATCAGTCCCTTGCCGGCGTCTTTGACCATGCCGGCGATTTTCTGATCTAGCTGGACATTCAGTTCGTTGACGTCCATGAGGAGCAGACAGATATCCGATTCTTCTATGGCCGAGATGGCCCGCAGCACGCTGAAACGTTCCACGCCGCGCTCGATCTTGCCGGAGCGGCGGATACCAGCGGTATCCAGCAACTCTATCTCCCGTCCTTCGTATTTGACGGATGTCCGGTTGACATCCCGGGTGGTACCGGCCCGGTCGGCCACGATAGCCTGCTGTTTTTTTGCCAGAGCGTTGAACAGACTCGACTTGCCGACGTTCGGTCGGCCCAGCAAAGCCAATCTGATGCGGTCATCGGCCTGTTTTATGCGGCGTGCCGGCAGCTGCGCGGCTAAATGATCTAGGAGCGGACCAAAGCCGGACTTCTGACTGGCGCTGATAGCGAAGATATCCTTTATGCCAAGGCGCAACCAATCGGCCGGGTATACCTTTCGCGGTTTATCGGCCTTATTTATGGCCAGTATGACCGGCCGCCGGCTTTTAAGAGCCATGGTCGCCACCCGTCGATCCTCTTCGGTAATCGGTACGTCGGCCTCGGTGACTACTATGATTATATCCGCGGCGCCGGCGGCTTCGGCGATCTGTTCCTGGATAGATAGCTCGAATTCATCTTCGGCCGGCTTGAGGCCGGCGGTATCCACCAGCCAGAAGTCCTTGCCGTCCCAGCTGGCCTTGGCGCTGATGCTGTCGCGGGTCGTTCCCTCCTCGGTGGCGGTAATGGCCTCGCGCCGGCCGACGACCACGTTGAACAAGCTGGACTTACCGACATTGGCCCGTCCGACGATGGCGACGATTGGTACCTTGTTTGTCATAACTACCATTATATGAAAATCACCCCTGTTTTAACAGAGGTGATTTATTATTGGTCAGATTCTCTAAAGAGCGTTCGATGTCGGATCAGTCGGCGCGTCGCCGGTTGAAGCCGGTGGCTCGGCCGGAGCGGCCGGTTCTTCGGCGGGCGCGTCAGTGGCGGGCGGCATCGGAGGAACGCTGGCATCGGCTGCCGGAGCCGGACTGTCAGCTGCCGGGGCGGCCGCTGGATCGCTGGCCGGGGCGCTGGCGAAACTGCTGACTTGGCTATCTACCGTAGCCTGCTCTTCGGCGGTCGTCTGAGCGCCGGCATCAGCTGCCGGGGCGGCCGCTGGATCGCTGGCCGGGGCCGGGCTATCGCCAGCCGGCATTGGATTTGGTGTATTGTCTTGTGGTTGCATGGGACCCTCGCTTCCTTGATTATTACTTGTTGAGCTTGCGACTTGCGGAGTTGATTGAGCGGCCGATGGGTCACCTGGACCAAGCACGCCCTTGACTACCCCCGCGAAATCTTCCAGCGTAACCTGGGACTTCACTAAATACTTTACCACGCCCAGCTTTTCGCCGCGAGCCTGGTCCTCGGCTTGGCCGAGAGCGGTCATCATTATCACCTTGGCGTCTTTCATTTCCGGCGCCGAGCGTAGGTTCTCGACCATCTCGAAGCCGCTTAATTTGGGCATCATGACGTCGGCTATTATCAGGTCGGGTCGCTCTTTCATGGCGACCACCAGGCCTTCTTCGCCGTCAGCGGCGGTTACCGTCTGATAGCCTTCGGCCTCCAGACGCATTTGGAATATCTCGCGCAGGTTATTATCGTCTTCGACTAATAGGATTTTTGGCATGTATTTTTTATCGCTTAAGTTTACTTGCTTTCATTTTAACATTTTTTAACGGGCAGTCTACCCCGGTGTGCCATCCAACGGGCTGACAGTGGTGGCTTGCTGCTGCAGCATCTCTTCGGCCTGCTGCGTGCTTAGCCTGGGAAGGTTGATGAAAAAGGTGCTGCCTTTGCCGTATTCGCTTTCTACCCAGATGCGTCCGTTATACAGCTCGATTATCTTACGGCAGATGAACAGACCCAGGCCGGTGCCGCCGACGGTGCGGGTGGTGGAATTATCAACTCGATAGAATTTCTGAAACAGATGCGGTATGTCCTCGGCCTTGATGCCGCCGCCGGTGTCTTTGACCTGTATCTGGATAGTGTTGTTGTCACCGGTCAGCCGCACCTCCACCTGCCCGGCCATGGTGTATTTGATGGCATTATCAATGATGTTCTGGAAGACTTCCTGGATCCGGTTGGGATCGGCGTAGACGTAATAAAGCGGCCTCACGACCTTGCCGCCGGTTTGCTCGCTGTTGACGGCGAAAGTCAGCTCCAAGCCCTTTTCCTGGGCGTGGAAGCGGGCGGCCTCGGCCACCTGTTCGATGATTTTGCCGGCGTCGACGACCGATGGGTAAGTGATTAGCCGGCCGTCCTCGGCCTTGGAGCTGGTCAACAGGTCGCGGAACAGTTCACCAAGATGCTTGGTAGACACACTGGCTTTTTCCAGCAGGCTGCGGCCCCGTTCGTCGATCTGGGCGGTCTTTGGATTGAGCGCCAGCGCCAGATATCCCTCTATGGCGGTGATAGGCGTGCGCATCTCGTGACTGGCGGTGCTGATGAAGTCCGAGCGTCGGGCTTCATCCTCTTTCTCTTTGGAGATGTCGCGGAATACCGCCACTACGCTGCCGTTAGGCTGTCCGCTACTGGGGTCGATCACCGGCGAGACGATTATCGATACCGCCAGATTCTTGTTATTCCGGGTCTGCAGTACGCTGCCGCTATCCTTGGTTATCTGACCGGTCATCAGCGATTGGGCAAAGACATTGACCTGGTCCGGCAGGGGTTTGGCCTGGGAGTCTAGCAGCTTCAGGACGCTGCGATAATCCAGCCCTACGGCTTCCTGGGAGTTCCAGCCGGTCATGGCCGCCGCCGCCGGGTTAAAGCTTCTTATGACTCCGTCAGCGGAAATAGTAACTACACCATCCTGGATAGCTGCGAGTATGAAATCCGAATTGACCGCCTGGGCGGCGGCCGTTATTTTACCGGATTTTTTGAATAAGGCCATCTCGAGTAGAATCCACCTGGTCTGTCGACTATTTTTTCATTTCGTTAATGCTTCCATTATCTGTTTTTTAGAGCGGTTTAGCAACTAGGCCCGGTTGCACAGAAGTTCGAAATAGCGGGTACTGCCGAACGGTATCTTCTGTTTGATCTCCCGGTTGGCGCCCAAGCTGTTGGCGAAAGTCACCGTATAGTTGCCGTAAAGTTCGTTCAGCTCATCGATGGCCTCGGTCAGCCTTATTTCCTTGTTAACCTCTTCTAAAATGCTCATCTGGTTGGTGGTGGCCGGCTGCAGTAGATAGCAGCTGACGCTGAGCATCACCACGTTGTCTAAACGGGGGTGCTGGTTGAAAAGCAGCGTCGCCCGCCGATATATCTCGGGCGAGGTGAAAAAAGTGCTCTTGAAAGCTTTGCGGCTGTGCCAGGCGTCGCCGGATTTGTATTGTATATAGAGGCTGATGCCCCGGGCGCAAAAACCTTTGTGACGCAGTTTCAGGCCGGTACTCTCACAGAGGTGCGCCAAGCGGTTGCGGACCTTTTCTTCAGAAGCGCTATAATCGTCCATCACGAACTGGCGGCCGATGGTCTTGGTATCGTGCTCGGCGTCGTCCACTTCCCAGCCCCGCAGCCGCCGGTACCAGTCGTCGCCACAGACGCTGTGGAACACCTTGCGGCTAAGCACCGGAGCCGGCGAATCCAGGAACTGTAGCGGCGTATAGATGCCGGCGGCGTTCAGCCGGGCTTGGTTCTTGTCGGCGATGCCGGTCAGATCCGTCAGTTTCATGCCCTCTAAAGTCCGGCGCAGGTTCTTATAAGTGATGATATCCAGCCCGTCGGGTTTATGCAGGCCGGCCGCGGTCTTGGCTAAGAACCGGTTGGGCGCGATGCCGACATTGCACCTCATCCAGCAGCCGACGTCGGCGCGCAGCCGCTGCTTTATCTCGTGGCCTATCACCGACAGCGGCCGCCGGTTGACGTTCTCCCGGGTGCCGTGGAAGTCAATGATACCTTCGTCGATGCTCTTCATGGTGATATTCGGCGAGTAAGAGCGCATTATCCTGACCAGTTTCTTATAGACGTAGTGGTATTTGGGCGGATCGGTCTCGACCATTATCAGGTCCGGGCACAGCAACCGGGCCTCGCTGAAAGTCATGCCGACTTTGACGCCCTGGTCCTTGGCCTCATAGCTGGCGGCTACCACGCAGGCGTTCTTAGTCAATCGATTGGTCACACCCAGCGGCCGGCCGCGTAGCAGTGGCCGGGCCTGCTGTTCTACGGTGGCGAAGCAGCTGTTGAGGTCGATATGCAGTATCTGCGGCGACTCAGAATTGATGGGCAGCTCCAGATTCTGCATGTATCTGGGCATAGCTAGAATTGGTGCGCGGTGCGCAGTTTGGGCGCGATGGATGAATATTGGTTATCGGTTATTGCTATCAAGGTCCAGCTCAGCGCCTGGGCGTCGAACTCCAGCCGGTAGTCGGCGTTACCGTCGGTCATATCGAACACGTGGATCATCCTTTTACCCTTCTGAGTGGGGTGCACCAGTCCGGTCTCGGTGAATCTCACCCGCCGGCCGTCGTACTCCATGCACTTGGGAAAACAGCGCAGCCGGCGTGAATTATTCCGGAAATAGTAGGCTACGATGCTGACTTCTTTGTTGATTAGTTCCGCTTGGTCCATTTTGGTAATCTCCTTCCAGTGAGATTTAAGAGTTATAAAAAGAGGGCCTTCATCTGTTGATTGATGCGGCGAACGGCTTTTGGAAGGAGTTGCCGGATAAGAATCTGCTACCGTTCCTAGCGATCCCGTGACCGGAAACTTATTGCGTTGAGGGTTCGGCAGTGACCTAGGTTTGCCGCCCTGGAGTGTGTAGTAGTCTGTGAGGAGGAACCAGAAGCTGGAGCCCTCACATGGCTGATTAAAATTATAAGCGCTTTAGCCGGCTTGGCAATATGGATTTTCTGACAAAACCTGTCGATAAGTATTCTAGCCGAGTTGACATTCGCAACCTAAGACCTAATCATTTAACATAAGTGTTGAGCATAAAAAAGAATGGGCATTAGCTTAAAGTCCTCGCGTAATATCGCTTCCAAGGCCGGTTTCTCCAAAAGCCGCCTGGCGGTATTCATCCTGATATTCGCGATTATCGGCGGTTATATCGTATGGCGAAGTTTCGCCGCCTCGCCTTTCGGCGATCTTAATAATGACGGCGTTATCGACATCACGGACTTATCGATACTGCTGAGCCACTATAATTCCAGCGACAGCGCCGAGGACATCAACGCGGACGGCCAGGTCGATATCCTCGACCTCAGCGTCTTGTTAAGCAATTTCGGGACTACGGTCGCGGCCCACAAGCCGGCCGATTATATAGGCTTGCGTTTGGACAAGACCTGGACTTTTGACGGTACCGACTGGATCGAGCACGATACATCCAAAACCTTCGGTTCCGCCGGGAATTTTTCCAATTTGCCGCTGGCCGATGACGCGGCGCTGGACACTGGCACTATAGATATCGGCACTTCTACAGCTCCGAATCCGGTACCGGTCAACCCTGATTCCGTGAATGAGATCGTCCGCCAGATATCGACCTATGGCACTTACGTCAATCTGACCAACGGCACGACTCCGATATATATCCTGCCGCCCGACCAGCCCCTGGTACCGGTTAGCTGTAGCTACAACGGCGTCCAGTGCATCGGCAGTATGAATCAGATGACGCACGGCACCAGCACCACCGGTACGTATCTTGGGGGCGGGCTGCCCATCCCCGATGACTTCCAGGAGGCCCCGACAACCGATACTGACGCCGAAGCGGTCTTCTACCAGCCGAACTACGTCAGCCCTTGCAGCAGCACGATAAAAGGCCGTCTTTATGAGGTATGGAAGCTGCGCGCTAATCCTTCGTATGATCCTGGACAGCCGGTGAGCGTATCCAATACCAAATGGACGGTGGCCAGCGCCGGCCGCGTGGTAAACGTCCAGAACTCTCCCGGTCACTACGTGGACTGGTTCGCATCGGGCTGCAACTGGACCCAGCCCGGCCATCCGGACTCGACCTATGACGACCACTTACACTGGGGTGTCTTAGCTACGGGCCTGCTTATCCCCGAAGACGAGATCAGTCGGGAGGATTGCGCCGCCGGCCAGATAGACCACGAGGTCGGCCTGCTGCTGCATAATTCCAAACCCGGCCATCGCTGGCCGGCGCAGCGAGACGATGGCGGCATATCCAACTGGCCGGTCCAGGAAGGTATGCGGCTGAGACTACCGGCTAACCTGGCTAAGCCTAACTTCAATAACCGCTTGGTATCGATGCTGTTCGACGCCGCCCAGAAATACGGACTGGTGATAGACGACAAGACCAACGGCAGCGTCGGTGTCCGCATCGAACCGAAATCATACGGCGTAGCCGACCCAGCCTGCTCAGCCCTGTATAACGGGCAAGCCGGTTATAACGTCCTGTCGCAGTTCCCTTGGAGCCAGCTACAGGTCCTGGCCACCGGTTCGGACGGTTCGCCAAACAATTAAATCTGTTAGCGCCGGTATTCCACTCAAATTACGGTTATGCTAAAATGAGTGAATCTTGATCGAATACAAACAGTATTATCCAAAAGCGATTATTGCCCGCGTGTCCAAGCGCTATCATTTCTCCAACCCCAACACCACGGAAATCGTCTTTACCCTGCTCTTTCTGGGTGTGATAACACGCCTGCTGGCTATCTTAAGCCGCGACGCCAAGTATTAGGTTTTTTACTAACGGCCAGTTAAGTATCTTATAGATGTTTTCCCTTATTTGTCCTATGGTAGGGTTGCTATAAGCGAATAAGAGGAGGTATTTATGGCGGATGATACGGATAACAAAGCTCCCCGCGGCTTCGCGGCGATGGACCCCAGGGTGGCCCAACGCATCAGGAGCGAAGGGGGCCGTAAGAGCCCGATGAAATTCAAGAAAGGCGATGCCCGTACCAAAGCCGCCGGCCGTTTGGGGGGCAGCCGCTCCCGGAGGTCGTCTTAGCTGACGAGGATAAAAGGAAAGAGGCTTGAGAAATCAGGCCTCTTTTATTCGCTGGTGATCCCAAGGGGAATCGAACCCCTGTTGCTGGGATGAGAACC
>Ga0105238_10000815_pt1 | contig 32327 bp, 29 predicted proteins | sample KBSC34metaG_FD_81526 | JGI IMG/M metagenome (GOLD analysis project Ga0105238, IMG submission 81526) | Corn rhizosphere microbial communities from Kellogg Biological Station, Michigan, USA - KBS C3-4 metaG | ecosystem: Host-associated > Plants > Roots > Rhizosphere > Soil | place: Michigan, USA...
ACGTCCGCGCCGTGTGCCGGCATCGGTCAGCACCTCGGCCCCGGCTGCCTGGGCCATCTCGGTGCCATAGGTGGTGAAATCGAGGCAGTCGGGTGAGTTCAGCCACTCCTCGACCGCCTCGGCAACGCTGTCGCGCCAGGACCCTGGGATGACACCGCGCAGGCACACGACGCCGTCGCGCCAGAAGGTTTCGATATCCGCGTCGGAAACCAGATTGCCGTTCCCCATCGCCTCCCCCATTTTTTGGAGAGGTTAGCGCCTTCGCGCTCGAATGGGGAGGCTTATCGCGACCCGCTTCGCATTAGCTTGCCCGGTGGTCCTCTCCTATCGGAGTCCAGGCAGCCTTAAGAGATTGCTAGGCTGTGCCAAGCAACTCGTAACAACCCATCGACGTATCTTTGCCTGGAACCAGTATCGGCGCAATTTCGTGCAACTTGTAGGCCCCGCTCAACTTCGCGACGGTCCCCGCGGTTGCCAGGACCGGCACAGCCCGTTCCCTCGCAATTGCCGGAAGGCGACCGGCAACGACCACAGCCAGACCAGCGGTCGAATAGTCAAAGCGTTTGGTTCCTCCCATGTTGCCGACGAACACGGTATCGGTATGCAGTCCCACATGGATTTTCATCGCGCGTTCCCGCGAAGTAGCGCGTTGCGCCACGAAGTCTGGCAGGTCCCCTACAAGTGCAAGGGCGGCTTGGCACGCGTGATCGGCGTGTGCGGGGTCTTTAAGGGGTGCGCCAAACCAGGCCGAGAGTCCGCCCGGAAAGAAATGGGCGACGGTGCCGTTGTTTTCCAGAATTCGGTTCACGACGCCGTCGTAATAGGCATTCAGGAGGGCACCAACCGCCATAGGATCCAGTTCCGCGCAGAGCAGATCGAACTCCGCAATTTCCAGGTAAAGCTGCGTGATCTCGACAAGTTCGCCGCTCGGCTGACGACCTCCCGGCTCCTCGGTGAGAAGCCGCACCATTGCTGGGCTCAAATATTGACCGAACGCGGTCTGCACCTGACGCCGTCGAGCGCGCTCACGCCACCACCGGAGAAGCATGCAAATCCCTTCAGTTCGCTCTTAACAACCACTTCGCATTAGCCGACCCGGCCGCGCCCCGGTTTCCTGGCCGTCCCGCTGAACGATCTCGCCGCGGACCAAAGTGGCGACATAGCCCTCGGCGGTCTGCATCAGGCGTTCGGCGCCGGTCGGCAGGTCGTTGGCCATGAAGGGCTGGTTGAGCTTCAGGCTGGTGAAGTCGATCAGGTTGATGTCGGCTTTCAGGCCCGGCTGGATCAGGCCGCGGTTCGGCAGTCCGTAGAAGCGGGCGAGGTCGCTGGTCTGGCGCTTAACCGCATATTCCAGGCCCAGCTTCGGCCCGCGCGTACGGTCGCGGACCCAGTGGGTCAGCATCATTGTGGGCGCGCTGGCGTCTACGATGGCGCCGCAATGGGCGCCGCCGTCTGAGATGCCGACGACGGTGTCGGGGTTGGTGATCATCTCATATTCGGGGTCGAGGCAGCCGTCGGAATAGTTCTGCACCGGCACCCAGATCAGCCCCTCGCCGTCATGCTCCAGCATCACGTCCAGCACCATCTCGCGCGGATCGATGCCCCGGCTGCAGGCGTGGGCGGCGATCGTGTCGTCGGGGCCGGGCTCGTAATTGCCCCACATCGGATAGATGCGGTCCCAGGCGTCGGACGAGAACATCGCCTGGATCATGGGGTTGAGATCGGACGGCGCGGGCTCGGCACCGCCCATGCCCTCGCGGGCGATCTGCCGCCGGAGGCCCGCGTCGGATTTCAGCCGGGCGATGCGCGCGGCATAGGGCATGTCAATCAATCCGCGCAAAGTCGGCGAGACCATGAAGGGACCGAAGCGGCTCTTGAGGCCGAGCAATATGCCGACGCCACGGATGCCGACCTGCGGCGTGATCCTGGCGCCGCGCTTGCGCGCCTGCGACGTCAGGGCCAGCTGCTCGCGCCACAGGTCGGGCTTGGGCGAGACCTGGACGACGACATAGGTCATCGGGCAGCCGGTTTCGCGCGACAGCCGGTCCATCCAGTCGATCTCCTTGGCCGGAGCCAGCAGATCCTCGCCGATGACGCCGGCGGGGGAAATCTCCAGCACGCCGCAGCCGTTTTCGGCGACGGCCTGAGCGAATGCCCTAAGCTCCGCCTCGGCGGCGAAAGTGCCGGGCACGGGCTCGCCGTCGATGGCGCGGTGGGCCAGAGTGCGTGAGGTCGAGACGCCGAACGCCCCGGCCTTCAGAGCCTCGGCCGCGATCCGCTTCATGCCGGCGATGTCGTCCTCGGTCGCAGGCTGGTTCATCGAGCCGCGCTCGCCCATCACATAGGCTCGCAGCGCGCCGTGCGGCAGCTGCGTGGCGATATCGATCGCCCGGCTGCCGCGCTCCAGCGCGTCGAGATATTCGGGGAAGCTTTCCCATTCCCACTTGATGCCGTCGGCCAGCGCGGCGCCAGGGATATCCTCCACGCCTTCCATCAGCCCGATCAGCCAGGACTCCGAGCCCGGCCGCACCGGCGCGAAGCCGACGCCGCAATTGCCCATCACCACGCTGGTGACGCCGTGCCAGAAGGATGGTGTCAGCAGCGGGTCCCAGGTCGCCTGGCCGTCGTAATGAGTGTGGATGTCGATCCAACCGGGCGTGACCAGCAGGCCCGAGGCATCGATCGTCTCGCGCGCGGCGCCGCTGATCCGGCCGACCTCGACGATCCTGCCGCCGGCGATCGCCACGTCGCCGGTAAAGGACGGCGCGCCGCTGCCATCGACAATGGTCCCGCCTCTGACGACACGATCGTACAATCCAGCCTCCCCGTTTTGCCTTTCTATAAAACGCTTATTCACGGCCCCGCCGCAACGGCACGATACGCAGGCGGGCAATCATAAGAGGGAGAACGGCAATGTCTGTCTATATCGCGGCCCTCCTGATCGGGGTCATCTGCGGCCTGCGCGCCTTCATGGGGCCGACGGCGGTGAGCTGGGCGGCGCGGCTGGGCTGGCTGCCGGTCGAGGGCAGCTGGGCAGCCTTCATGGGCTATGCCTACACGCCCTATATCTGGACCGTTTTCCAGCTGGTGGAGTTCGTCACCGACCAGCTGCCGCAGACGCCAAGCCGCAAGGTGCCGCCGCAGTTCGGCGCCCGCCTGCTGTTCGGCGGGTTCAGCGGCGCGGTGATCGGCACCGCCGGCGGATCGCTGATCGGCGGGCTGATCGCCGGCATTGTGGGTGCGGTGGCCGGAACGCTGGGCGGGGCCGAGCTGCGCGGGCGGATGGCCAGCGCCTTCGGGAGTGACCGGCCGGCCGCCCTGATCGAAGACGCCATCGCCATCGTCGGCGCCTTCGTGGTTGTGCGCTACCTATGACACCCCAACCTGACGCTGGCGCATTCGACGCCATCGTCATCGGCGCAGGCCAGGCCGGCCCGCCGCTGGCCGAGCGGCTGGGCCAGGCCGGGATGACCGTGGCGCTGATCGAGCGCAAGCATTTCGGCGGCACCTGCGTGAACACCGGCTGCACGCCGACCAAGACCCTGGTCGCCAGCGCCTATGCCGCCCATCTGGCGCGCCGCGCGGGGGACTTCGGCGTCACCATCGGCGGCCCGGTCGGCGTCGACATGAAGGCGGTGAAGGCGCGCAAGGACGAGGTCGCCCTCGGCTCACGCCATAATGTCGAGACGTGGGTCGCGGGCATGAAGGGCGTCACCGCCTTTCGCGGCCAGGCCCGGTTCGAATCCCCGACCGAGGTCAGCGTGGACGGCCAGCTGCTTAGCGCACCGCATATTTTCCTCAATGTCGGCGGCCGGCCGATCGTGCCGGACATGCCCGGCGTCAATACCGTCAAGTTCCTGACCAGCACCGCGATCCTGGAACTGGATACGCTGCCGCGTCACCTCGTGGTCATCGGCGGCAGCTATATCGGGCTGGAGTTCGCCCAGATGTATCGCCGTTTCGGCGCCGAGGTGACGGTGGTCGAAAAAGCCGACCGGCTGGTCCAGCGTGAGGACGCCGACGTCTCGGCCGCGGTGAAGGACATATTGGAGGCCGAGGGCATCCATGTCCGGCTGAATGCCGAATGCATCCACTTTGTCCCGCATGGCGAGGAGGTCGGGGTCGGCGTCGATTGCACCGACGGGCCGCCCGAAATCGTCGGCTCCCATGTGCTGCTGGCGGTCGGGCGGCGGCCCAATACCGACGATCTGGGGCTGGAGAAGACAGGCGTCGCGATGGACCGGCACGGTTATGTCACCGTGGACGACCAGTGCCGCTCAAGCGTGCCGGGCATCTGGGCGATCGGCGATTGCAACGGCAGGGGCGCCTTCACCCACACGTCCTGGAACGATTTCGAGATCGTCGCCGGCAACCTGCTGGACGACGACCCGCGCCGGATCAGCGACCGGATCCCGGTCTACGGCCTGTTCATCGACCCGCCGCTTGGCCGCATCGGCATGACCGAGGCCGAGGCGCGTAAATCGGGCCGCCGGGTGCTGATCGGCACGCGGGCGATGACGCGGGTGAAGCGTGCCGTCGAAAAGGGCGAAGCCCAAGGCTTCATGAAGGTGCTGGTCGATGCCGACAGCCATGAGATACTGGGCGCGGCGATCCTGGGTCTGACCGGCGACGAGGCGGTCCATGGGATGCTGGACGTGATGTATGCCAGGGCCCCCTACACCACGATCAGCCGCGCGGTGCATATCCATCCGACCGTGTCGGAGCTGATCCCGACCATGCTGCAGGGGTTGAAGCCACTGGATTAGGCGAGGGCCCCCAACGCCTCGCGCAGTTGCGCGGGCTCGAGATCGAGGCGGCTTTCGATCGCCGCATGGGTCGCCTCCCAGATCGGCACGCCGCTGGCCAGCACCGCCCTGCCCTCATCCGTCAAAGTCAGCAATCGCCCGCGCCGGTCCGCGGGATCGGGCGCGACCCTGATCAGCCCCCGCCGTTCCAGCGGCTTCAGCGCCGCGGTCAAGGTCGTGCGGTCCATGCCGAGCAGACCCGCGACCGAGCCCATCCCGGCCGGAACCGGGCGGTTCAGCGACATCATCAGCGAAAACTGCCCGTTGGTGAGCCCAACCGGCCGCAGCGCCTCGTCGAACCGCCGCGCCAGGGTGCGCGCCGCCCGCTGCACATGCAGGCACAGGCACGTATCCCGCACCAGCAGGGTGGTCGAGAACGGCACCTCGATTCGCTTTGACATGATGGAATAATGTTGATACCAACGTATTTAGTCAAGCGAAGGCTTCACAATTCGCGCCCCGAAACTCGCAGGAGGAAACATCATGGAATCCCATCCGGTCGTATCGCGGGAAGAATGGCTGACGGCGCGCCGCGCCCTGCTGGCCAAGGAGAAGGAAGCAACCCGTCAGCGCGACGCGCTGAACCGTCAGCGCCAGGCGCTGCCCTGGGTCAAGGTGACGGCCGACTACGCGTTCGACACGCCGGCCGGCAGGAAGAGCCTGGCCGAGCTGTTCGACGGCCGCAGCCAGCTGATCGTCTATCATTTCATGCTGGGGCCCGACTGGACGGCCGGCTGCCCGGGCTGCTCGTTCCTGGCCGACCATCTGGACGGCGCCCTGCCCCACCTCACCCATCACGACGTGACCCTGACCGCCGTGTCACGGGGCCCGCTGGCCAAGATCGAGGCCTATAAGAAGCGGATGGGCTGGCGCTTCCCCTGGGTGTCGTCGAACGGCAGCAGCTTCAACTACGACTTCCACGTCTCATTCACGCCGGAGCAGCTGGCCGGCGACGGGGTCGACTACAACTTCACGAAAGTGAAACCGGAAAACGCTAACGATGAGCTGCCCGGCCTTTCGGCCTTCTACAAGGACGCGGCCGGCCAGGTCTTCCACACCTATTCGACCTATGGCCGCGGGCCGGAGGAGCTGATCGGGACGCTGATGATCCTCGACCGGGCGCCCAAGGGCCGCAACGAGAACGGAACGATGAGCTTCGTCAAGCGCCACGACGAATATGAGGGCGTGCCCGACCATCACTGTCACGCCTGCTGAACAGCCACTATCCAACGGGGAGATTTCACAATGTCCGAACCGCTCGGCAAATTCTGCTGGTACGAGCTGATGACCACCGACACCGCCGCGGCGGGCAAGTTCTATGCCCATGTCGTCGGCTGGAACCTGTTCGAGCCCGGCGGCCCGCATGCCGGCTATACGCTGTTCCAGGTCGGCAGCCAGGGCATGGGCGGGATGATGAAGCTGCCGGACGAGGCCTGCGCCGCCGGGGCCCGCCCCGGCTGGAACGGCTATGTCTGGGTGCCCGAGGTCGAGGCCGCAATGGCGAAGGTCGTCGCCGCCGGCGGCAAGGTCCATAAGGAACCCGCCGACATTCCGCAGATCGGCCGCTTCGCCGTCGTTTCCGATCCCCAGGGCGCGGTCTTCATCCTGTTCCGCCATGTCGGCGACCAGGAGGCCCCGCCGGTGCCGATGAACGCGCTGGGCCATGTCGGCTGGCACGAACTGTTCGCCGTCGACAACAAGGCGGCGCTTGAGTTCTACGCCGGGCAGTTCGGCTGGCAGGGCAACGACGCCCTGGATATGGGGCCGATGGGCACCTATCAGCTCTACACCATCCCCGGCGGCCAGTATGGCGGCATGATGAACAAGCCGGATGCCTTCCCCCAGCCCTTCTTCCTCTATTACTTCAATGTCGACAACATCGACACGGCGGTCGAGCGGGTCAAATCGGCCGGCGGCCAGATCCTGATGGGGCCGCACGAAGTGCCGGGGGGCAGCATGATCGTCCAGGGCCTCGATCCCCAGGGTGCGATGTTCGCGCTGGTCGACCAGAGCAAGGCCACGCCCATGACACCCGCCTGACGCAGGGTTTGGCCTGACGAAAGGGCGTGAATCTTCCTAGTCTCTTCCCATTCGCCTCATTAAAGCTGTGGCGCATGGGGAGAGACGGATGATTTTCGTACCCGAGCAGATCGTCACCACCATCCTGGTCGGCGCGGGCCTGCTGCATTGGTGGGGCCTCGGGATGCGGCAGACATGGCTGCGCTTCGCATCGGGCTCGATCCTGTTCGCTTTACTGACGGCGGCAGTCATCTACACGATCGGCTCGCCGCTTCAGCCGCGCTTCGCCGCCGCCATGTCCGGCGAGCGGCTGTGGCAGCAGATCGTCATCACCGCCTGGTGGCTGCTGGCTGCGCGCTTCGCGGTCGAGGTCACCCGCACCAGTATGGTGATCAAGCGCATTGCCGGGGAAGGCCGCCTGTTCTCCGACCTGCTGGCCGGCGTCATCTATCTGGCGGTCGCGCTCACCATCGTGAAGACGGTGTTCAGCTTCCCGATCGGGGGGCTGGTCGCAACCTCGGGCATCATCGCCATCGTGCTGGGCCTGGCGCTCCAGAACACGCTGGCCGATGTTTTCGCCGGCATCGCGGTGGGTATCGAACGGCCCTATGCGATCGGCGACCTTGTCTGGTTCGAAGGGGCGATAGAGGGCGAGATCGTCCAGATCAACTGGCGCTCGGTCCAGGTGAAGACGGTGGGCAACGACATCGCCACCATTCCCAACAGTGTCGTTGCGAAATCCCGCTTCATCAACCGCAGCGTCCCCTCGATGCGGCGTAGCGACAACGTCCAGATACCGGCGCCACGGACCCACGCGCCGGAGCATGTGATCCAGCTGATCCAGCAGGCGATCCTGCTGTGCCCCAACGTGCTGGAAACGCCGCCCGCCTCGGTCGCCCTGGTGCGGGTCGGCAAGCGGCTGAACCATTACGAAATCTCGTTCTCGGTCGCGAATTCGAGCCTGCTGTGGCAGACCAAGAGCATGCTGCTGCGCGAGGTGCTGCGCCAGTTCGGCTCAGGCGGCGGCATCTTCCATCTGCCCGGGCGCCGGCCAGAACCGGCCGAGCCTGAGCAGCGCCGCATCCTCGACATCGAACTGTTCGCGCCGCTGTCGCAGGAAAAGCGGAACGAGCTTGAAGGGCAGTTGGTCCACCGGTCGCTCCAGACCGGCGACATATTGTTCGCCCAGGGCGACACCGAGGCGTCGCTGTTCATCATCAAGGCCGGCGTTCTCGAAGTCTCGCGCACGGAAAAGCACGACAGCATCGTGATCGGCCGCATCGGCCCTGGCGACGATATCGGGGAGATCGGCATGCTGACCGGCGCGCCCCACGCCGCGACGGTCAAGGCCCTGACGCCGACGATCGCCTACGAGCTGCGGAAGGAATTCGTCGCGCCGCTGATCAAGGACGATCCCAACCTGCTGCGCGCGTTCGAGATATCGGCCCGCCGCGGCCAGGCGCGGATCGACCGCAGCGTCGCCGCCAATGTCGGCATCCAGACCGTGCCCCCGGCCCAGCTTCTGGACCGGATGCGGGCGTTTTTCGCGCATGTCCTCTAGGGCGTTTCCTTGAACGTCCCGGCCTTCACCGCGATCGGCTTCGCCGTCGGGTAGAACTGGGTGAAAGTCGTATCGGTGGCCCCGTTCGCCTGGTGGCAGGCATAACAGCTCGCCTCGTAAGGAATCAGCGCGGCGGGGGTGTTGCCCGCGAACATGAAGAAGCCCCATGCGCCCTTGAAGCGCTTCTCATCACGCACATGGACCTCGTAGCCGAAGCTCTCCTCGGTCTGGAACTGCCCGTGCTTGTTGATCGAGCCGTGGCTCGCCGCCGGGCGATTCTCCTTCACGAACATGGTCCCGTCGGGCCAATGGCCGGTCCGTTTGAAAACGGCCCAGGAGGCGGGGTCCACGAACACATTGTCAAACACTGACGGGTTCGGGCTCGCCGCGCCCTCGCTATAGTTCATGTCGAGACCGGAGGTCAGGAAGACCCATTCGCGATAGTCGGCCGGGGGCACCAGCTCGCCGCTGGCCGTGTAGTTCGGCGCGGCCACAGCGCCGCCGGCAATCAGCGAAACGCCCGCGACAAGCAGTCTAAGCCTGTTCGGCATGATCCTCTCCATTGGTCCTGATCGGTGAAAAACGGTTGCGATAGTCGATCGGCGCCAGGCCGAAGCGGCGGTCGAAGGCACGGCGGAAGGCATCGTCGCTCTTGAAACCGACGGTCGCGGCGATGCGCTGGATGCTGGCCTGGGAACCGGTGAGATGGACGCAGGCCGCCTCGAGCCGCAGGGTCTCGACCTGCCGGGCCGGCGCGACGCCGAACACGTCCTTGAAGCGGCGATTGAACTGGCGTGGGCTGAGCGCCGCCCGCTCGGCCAAGGTCTCGACCGTCAGATCCTGCTCCAGATGGCCGACCATCCAGGCCGCCAGCTCGGCGAACCGGTCGCCGGCCTGGGCCTGGAAGCGCAGCGGCTCGGAATATTGCCGCTGCCCGCCGGAACGCTTCACATAGACGACGAGGTCGCGGGCGACGGCGAGCGCGAGCTTTGGCCCGTAATCCTCCTCGACCAGCGCCAGGGTCACGTCGATCGAGGCCGTGATCCCGGCCGAGCTGTAGATCGGCCCGTCCTTGATGAAGATCGCATCCGGCGTCAGCCGCAGCGCCGGAAAACGCGCCGCGATATCCGCGGCGAATTTCCAGTGTGTCGTGACCCGCCGCCCGTCCGCCAGCCCCGACGGCGCGAGGCCATAGAGGCCGGTGCAGACCGAGACCAGCCGCCTCAGTTTCGGTCCCTGCTCGACCAGCGCGGCGGCCACGCTGTCAGCGGCGCCCGGACGCCTGAGGCCGGCGCCGCCCGGCAGGATGAGCGTGTCGAGCAGCCCGGCCTCGGAGAGCGCGCAATCCGGGGTGATCTTGAGCCCGGTCTCGCTGGTGAAGGGTTTGCCGTCGAGGGTGATTGTGAGGGTTTCGTACGCGCCGCGCCTGAGGTCGTTGGCCGAGCCGAACGCATCGAGCGGGCCGGTCAGGTCCAGTGTCTGGAGACCGTCAAAGCCCAGCAGTGCGATGCGGATTGGTCGGCTTGTCATGCATCCCTCTCGATGACGCCGACCGTACAGCGAATTCGCTGTTTGGCGTATGTCGGAGTTCCGACAATTTCGGATATCCAGAAACCCCCTCGCCCGTGAAACGGGAGAGGGAGGGGCCCAGCCGGAGGCTGGGAGGGTGAGGGGGATTTAAGACTTGGCAACGGCTCGCCAAAATTCCAAGCCCCCTCACCCTCCCACCGCTCCGCGGCGGGCCCCTCCCTCTCCCGCGTCGCGGGCGAGGGGATTTAAGACGCCACCTCCATCACCCGCGGCCGCGCCGCTATCTCCTTCACCGCGCCATAGTCGATCTTACCTGTCCCCAGCAGCGGGATCGCGGGCACATAGATCACCTCGGCCGGGGTGGCGACCTCGGGCAGGCCCCTGGCGCGGATATAGGCGGCGAAGTCGGCGCGGGTCGTTGCGGGACGGGTGGTGAGAAGGATCACCCGCTCGCCCTTACGCGCATCCGGCAGGGCGGTGGCGGCGTGGGCGAAGTCGGGCCACAGGGCGGACGCCCAATCCTCGACCGCCGACAGCGACACCATCTCGCCCGCGACCTTGGCGAAGCGCTTGGCGCGGCCCAGGATGGTGACATAGCCGGCGGCGTCGATATCGACGATGTCGCCGGTGTCGTACCAGCCCTCGGTCAGGCCCTCGATCACGCCGGGGGCAGCGGCGCGCAGATAGCCCAGCATGATGTTGGGGCCGCGCACGATCAGCCGGCCGCCCTTCTCGATGCCCTCGACCGGCTCCAGCCTCGCCTCGATATCCGGCAGCAGGCGGCCGACGGTGCCTTCCTTCACATGCATCGGCGTATTGATCGCCAGCACCGGACCGGTCTCGGTGGCGCCGTAGCCTTCGAAGATGCGCACGCCGAACTTCTCGCCCCACACGCGGCGGGTCTCCGGCCGCACCCGCTCGGCGCCGGCGAAGACATAGCGCAGCGTGCGGAAGTCGTACGGATGCGCCTGCTTGGCATAGCCGGTCAGGAAGGTGTCGGTGCCGAACAGGATGGTGGCGTCGGTGTCGTAGGCCACCTCAGGCACGCGGCGGTAGTGCAGCGGGTTCGGGTAGAGCACCGTCTTCACGCCTGAGACCAGCGGCAGCAGCAGGCCCGCCGTCAGGCCGAAGGAGTGGAACACCGGCAGCGCGTTCAGCACCACGTCGGTCGGGTTGAAGGCGATGCGCGCCGCCGCCTGGCCGACATTGGACAAGAGGCCCCGATGGCTGAGCGCAACGCCCTTGGGCGTGCCCTCGGATCCCGAGGTGAACAGGATCACCGCCGGCGACTTCGGATCGAGCCTGGCCTGAAGCTTGCGCGCATTCATCCGGTCGATGAGGCCACGCATCTTATCGAAGGTGCCGACAGTAGCGCGGACATCCTCCAGATAGACGATCTTCGCCATCGTCCCCAGATGCGCCACCAGGCTTTCGAACTTGCCCATGGCCACGAACCGGCGCGAGGTGACGACCGTGCGGATGGCAGCGGCCTGGATCGCGACCGTCATGTTGGCCTGACCGGTCGAGTAGTTCAGCATCGCCGGCACCCGCCCGAAGGCCTGGAGGCCCAGGAACGACACCACCCCGGCGGCCGAGTTGGGCAGCAGCAGGCCGACGGCCTCGCCCTTCTGGGTCTCAGCGGCCAGCTTGCGGCCCAGCACCAGGGAGCCGGTCAGCACGCGGCCATAGGTCATGGGCACCCGCTCCATATCCTCCAATATCTCGCGCTTGCCGTTGACGCGCTCGGCGTCGAGCACCGCGGTGAAGATGGTGCGGTCGACATCGAAGGTGCGGAAAGCGGCCTTCGACATCGCATCGTAGAGGCCCCGGCCCAGCGCCTCGCGCCTGGCGCGGCTCGTGATCCCCGGTTCGGTCGTCAGAGTGACCGGCGGCAGGATGGTGATGGTGATCTTGGGGAAGGCACGGCGGTGATAGATACCGCCCAGCCGGGAGAGCAGGCTGCGCTCGGCCCCGTCGATGCGCACCGGGATCACCGGCACGCCCGCCTTGTCGGCGATCAGCGCCGGGCCGTCATAGATCTTCATCAGGCTGCCGGTCTTGGTGAGCCGGCCCTCCGGGAAGATCACGCACTGGCGGCCGGAGCGGACCTCGCGCACCAGTGTCTTGATCGCCATCGGGTTGGTCGGGTCGAGCGGCAGCGATTCGACCATGCCGCTGGCCCAGCGGACCCACCATTTGCGGGCGGTGAAAGTGTTGATGGCGAAGGCCGGGCGGCCCGGGAGGGCGGAGGCCAGCAGCGCACCGTCGACCCAGGTGACATGGTTCGGCGCGATCACCGCCGCCGGACCCGCCTTGGCGAGGTTGCCCAGCCCATGCACCTCGACCCGATAGGCCGTCAGCAGCAGCCGGCCGAGCACCGCCTGCGCCGCCTCGGGGATGTTGAGGCAGGCCGGGATGACGGCGAAGGCGGTCGCGACGGCGGTGCCGAGCAGGATGATGCGGACCGCCAGGCCGGCATCGATGCCCAACCTGTCGCACACCATGCCGGTTACGGCGGCCGCGACACTGCCGGCGACCATGTAGATGGCGTTCAGCAGATTGTTGCCGGACACAGCCCGGGCGCGCGCCTCGGCAGGCGCACCTTCCTGAAGGGCGACATAGAGCGGCACGGACAGCAGGCCACCGCAGAACGAGGCCAGGAACAGCCAGCCGGCGCCAAGCCAGGGCGCGGCCGCGCCGGCAGGCACCGAAGCGGTCATCGCGATGGCGACGGCCATGCCGAGGAAGCCGAACGGGATCGCCGCCCCGGCCCAGCGCCGGCGCGCGATCATGCTATAACCGATCGAGCCGGCGCCGATGCCGAAGGCCAAGGTCGCCAGCAGGATGGTGCCGCCATGCGCCTCGACATGGACGACGTCGTGGGCATAGGCCGGAATCTCGGCCAACAGGACAGCGCCGGCCATCCAGAACCAGGACAGCGCCACCGCCGCAGCATGCGCCCGGCGCCAGCCGCGCAGCGAGCCGAGCAGCTCACGCGTGCCGGCGCCGGGGACCAGCGACAGGCTCACGCTCGGGTCGATTGTCGCCGTCTTGGGAATACGGAACGCCAGCACCGCGCCCAGGCCGGATACGGCGAGCAGCACCAGGGCGGCGAACGGCGCCGCGCCCAGCCCGCCGACGAACCCGCCCGCGATGGTGCCGGCCAGGATCGCCAGAAACGAGGCGGATTCGACATAGCCGTTGGCGGCGACCAGCTCGTCGCCCGAAACCAGCTCGGGCATGATCCCGTATTTGACCGGGCTGAAGAAGGTCGCCTGCATGCCGGCCAGGAACATTGCCGCCAGCATCAGGCCGGGATCGCCGGACCAGATGGCGATACCGGCGAAGGCGGTGACCGGGATTTCCATCGCCTTCACGATCCGCGCCACCCGATGCTTGGCGAACCGGTCGGCGACCCGGCCGGCCAGCGGCGCGAAGAAGGCATAGGGCAGGATGAACAAAGCCGTCGCGATATCGGCGGCGACCGATCCGCCCCCGCCCCCGCCCCCGCCCCCGCCGCCGAACAGCAGCAGCACCGCGATGGCGGACTTGGCGAAATTGTCGGCGAAGATGCCGAGGGTCTGGGAGAGGAACAGATATCCGAAGCGCTTGGTGGTCAGCAGCGAAAGCCCTGTTGCGGGGTTCATGTCAGCTCCTTATGGACGACAAATTGAACATCGTTCATAATCAGCAGTAGCGAAACCGTGAACGTTGTTCAAGAGCAGAAATGAACGTTGTTCAAAAAAGTCCGAAAAAAGTTTCGGCCAGGGTCGGCCACGACACGCTGCGCGAGCGCGCGCTGGATGCCGCGCGGCGGATCCTGACGGAGGAAGGGCTGAAGGGGCTGAATGCCAGGCGGGTGGCGAACGATATCGGCGTGGCCGTCGGGACGCTCTATAACCTGTTCGAGAATTTCGAGGAGATCATCCTCAGGCTGAACCTCGAAACCCTGCAGGAGATGGAGGCGCATTTCGCCGCCCGCTCGGTTCTGCCCAAGGACCCGACCGAGGCGATGCTGGCGATCGCGCGGGAATATCTCGCCTTCACCGACCGGCATCGCCACCGGTGGGCCGCGACCCTGGAGTTCAAATCGGCCGCGCCGCACCGCTTCCAGGAGGATTTCCCGGCCAGCGTCAGCCGGCTGGTGGCCGAGGTAGAGCGCGCCATGGCCCCTCTCTTCCCGCCCGGAAAGGAGGCAGAGCGCCGCCTCGCCGCCGCGGTGCTGTGGGCCAGCCTGGAGGGTATCAACACGTTGACCGCCGCCGACAACCTGCACATGGTCGCCCCCACCACCGCCTGGGACATGGCGCAATCGCTGGTGGTAAACTACATGGCAGGGCTGAGGCAAAAGCAAAAATAGGGAAGGCCATGCGGCGGACCGTTTTCTATCTGGGGGGCGATTCCTACCCGGGCGAACACGATTGGGAGGAAGCGCTGGGCGGCCTGCTGGAAAGCGGCGGGACGCGCTTCGTGCGCCATCCGGAATTCCACCGCCCCTGGGACCTCGCCAGCGTGCCGAACATGGCGGAGCGGCTGGCAATGGTCGCGCAGGCGGTCGGGCGCGCCGGCGCCGACGATGAGATATTCCTGATCGGCCGCTCGTCCGGCGCGCGCGTCGCCACATTGTTCGCCGCGCAGAACCCGCGCGTGCTCGCGGTCGTCTGCCTGTTCTACCCCTTCCGGGTGCCCGGCAAGCGGATCGAGCCCGAGCGGTTCACGCATCTGGCGACGATCCGGACCCCCGTCCTTATCTGGCAAGGGGCTGCCGACGAGTATGGCGGCAACGAGTTGACCGAGGATTACGAACTTTCGGAGGCGATCCGCCTGCGCTTCGTGCCCGGGGATCATGCCCTGCGCGCGCAAAGTCCGGCGGGCCGCCACATACTGGCCGACATCCCCGCCTATGTTGCTGGCAGCTGGCGCGACGCCGGCCAGAACATGGCGGCGTTCGACGAGCACTTTTATCTTTGGGCCCATCCCGGCATCGCCGACGCCATGGCGAAAGGCCTCTGCCCCTCCGGCGCCCAGCATTTCCAGGCCGCCGGCCGGCGCGAAGGGAGGAAATACCGGATGCGGGTCGAGGCGGTGTGAGCGGACTTTATGTTACCAGTAGTCTACCAAAGCCTCGTGACTACGCCGTCAAACACTGAATCCGCTGAGATGATCGGCAGGCTGTAGTGCAGTGCCGTCGCAGCCAGCAATCGATCGAATGGGTCGCGATGCGCCCATGTCATCGTGCCCGCGGCAGCGCAGATCTGCGGCTCCAGCGCGGCGATCCCGCCGCCCTGTTCTGCCAATAGGATTGGCATGCGGCCCACGAATGGCACCATCTCAGGCCATTTGCCCAACCGTACCTTCTGGGCGATCTCAAAGAAGCTAATTGGGCTGACCAGTACGTTCTGGGCGCTTCCTATAGCCTGAACGACAGCCGAAGACAGTCGCCTGTCTCTGCTCAAGGTCCACGCCCAGCTGTGAGTGTCGAGAAGGATGGCGTTCATGCACCGCCTTCCCAATCGTGCAGTTCAGGCTCGTCCATCGGCTCGAAGAAATCGGGACCCGATCCCAGCTGCCCCTCAAGCAATCCGATTTTGAACTTCGCCTGAGGAATAGCGACCAACCGCACGACCGGCTTATTGCCCTTAGCGATGACGATATCGTCGCCCGCCAGGGCGGCCTCGATGAGCTTCGAGAGATTGGTCTTAGCCGCATGGACCGTGAATTGGTGGGTCATTTCGCTCCTCCTTTCGTGCGAACCGATATGTAGGGCCGATCTCCAGTTAGTCAAGTTAGCTAAGCATCAGAGCACTCTTGACAATATTCCCTATTTGTTCTAAAAAAAGAACATTCCTAGCATAGTCAAATTTCCTGAAGCGAAACGAGAGGAACCATAATGGGCTGGCCTGTCCGTGTCATTCGCTTGGCTTCAAGCCAAAAAGAGAACGGCCTTTGGTGCGGCCCGACCGGATTGTCGCTCGCAGGACGTCCGCTTGTCGACGACGACAACGGCTTTCGGCCAAAATCGCTTCGAGAACTGCAAGCCACGCTGAATGATGTCTACGGACCGGTCTCTCGGCTCGATCCACGAGATTTTCTGCCGGGACTAAATAACGTGGCCAGATCGCTGAACAAGGGGAATCTGCCGCTGGCAATGATTAGCAGCGTGTTACTGAAACTGCCTGATATTCCAGCCTTCCAGGTGACGAAATATTCAGATGAAGAGGATCGGGATGCCCATGGCCGTTGGACTGACGGTGGCGAAAGGGACGTCGATCGCCTTTCTCCGCTGGAAACAACACCAGAGGAAACACCCGCTCTCGACCCGGCCGAAGCCGAGATAGCCCCCGAGGTAGGGGAAGGAATAGCAGCCAGGCTTGCACCCCGCATCCTCGGTCTCCTAGGCAGCCTCGCGGAGGCAGCCTCAGGTCCACTCGCATTGGCAGCCGGAGTGCTCATTCCGACCAATAGCAGCAACATCCATTATATCGATCTGCCCGGCTTTCCGGGGCTCTCATGCCGCTCGGACGAAGGCATCGTCACGATCTCGTATCTGGACACGGCTACAGACACGGTTAAGCAGCTCTATCATGGGTTCCCAGACGAACAGGGTTTTTACCGCGATGCCGATGGCTATGTGATCGGTCAGCATGTCGGCACGGGAGCTTTCTTCGATGAGGAGGCGCTAAAAGATTTTGATGCTAAAGCCGGTCTTGCACCGGATCCCGCAGGCGAACCATCCAATGATCCATCTCCTGATGGAAACGACGATGACCCAGAGAACTGTCCCATACCAACGCCGGAAAACACCAAGGGAAGATCCAAGCGCGCTCTGGCTTATCAATCTCAGATAACAGGGCTTCCTGAAGGCTGGGATGTCGTGTTGAACGATGTCAGGTTCGACGGTTGCGACGAGGGAACTCAACGCATGATTGAAGCCAAAGGTTTGGGTATGGAATGGATGCTCAACTGGCCTAGGGACAAACTCGAAAACTCGAAATTCTATCAGCGTATGATTCGTCAAGCGGGGCGTCAGAACGAAGCTTCGGCAGGTCGGGGGGATGACTATTACTTTGCGAGCAAGAGAATGGCGGATTTCTTTTCCGAAGAATTCGCAAAGGAAGGTTACTCCAATATAACCGTTCACCATGTCGAATCTATAATTAAGAAAATAACGAAATGGCTAAATCAGATTTTCTCCAGGGTGGATTTCGCGACGTCCAAGGAAAATTGTGGATTTCATAGGGAGGTCAGACGATGAGCTTCGACCTGAATCTCATATCATTCAAAGATGGCGGCCCTTCGTCATTTCCAGTCAGCATCGTGATGGATGCACTCGGTCCGTTCATTCGCTCCCGAGATGAGGATGGCCTGTGTCGACTTGCGTTTCCGGACGGGGGTGGCGGAGAAATGTTTGCCTTCGACGAGGATGAAACGGAAGTCAGCGACATCTGTATCGATAAAGCGAATGGCACCGCCATTTACGATGCGCTTTACGAGATTCTGCGCCAGACCCACTCCGCCCTTATCTGGTCTTTCGGCGGTTGCGCTGTCGCAGATGCCTCTGTCATCCCCGATCTCCCGGAAGCACTTATCGAAGATCTCGGGCAGCCGGTGGTCGTCAAAAGCGGAGCGGAGATAGCGGCGGCCGTAGCCGAAACTTAATCCTATCGCCGCTTCCCCCGCCACTGCTTCTTCGGCTGCTGGGCGATCCTCTGCGCCAGCGGCGTATCCCGCCGGTTGCCGAGACCGATGGGTGCCGGGTTGCCGGCGATATCCAGCTCCGAGGCTTCCAGGCGCTTGATCTCGTCGCGCAGCCGTGCGGCTTCCTCGAATTCCAGGTCGGCGGCGGCGGTGCGCATGCGTTTTTCCAGGTCGGCGATATGGGCCTTGAGGTTGTGGCCGACCAGGTTGCCGCCCTCGGCATTCACCGCGACCGTCACGCGGTCGGCGCGTTCGTAGACGCTGTTCAGAATGTCGGCGATGTCCTTGCGCACGCTCTCCGGCGTGATGCCGTTGGCGGCGTTGTAGAGCTGCTGCTTCTCGCGGCGGCGTTCGGTCTCCTCCATTGCCGCCTTCATGCTTTCGGTGATGCTGTCGGCATAGAGGATGGCGCGGCCGTCGATATTGCGGGCGGCGCGGCCGATGGTCTGGATCAGCGAGGTACGGCTGCGCAGGAACCCTTCCTTGTCGGCGTCCAGCACCGCGACGGTGGAGCATTCCGGAATGTCCAGCCCCTCGCGCAGCAGGTTGATGCCGATCAGCACGTCGAACACGCCGAGGCGCAGGTCGCGGATGATCTCGATCCGCTCCAAGGTGTCGACATCGGAATGGACGTAGCGGACCTTGATCCCGTGCTCATGCAGATATTCGGTCAGCGCCTCGGCCATCCGCTTGGTCAAGGTGGTGACGAGCACGCGCTGGCCCTTGGCGGCACAGTCGCGGCATTCCGCCATCACGTCGTCGACCTGGGTGGCGGTCGGGCGGATGATGATCATCGGGTCGATGAGGCCGGTCGGCCGCACCAGCTGCTCGGTGAAGGTGCCGGAGGTGCGCTCCAGCTCCCACGGGCCGGGCGTGGCCGAGACGAAGACGGATTGCGGGCGCATCCCGTCCCATTCCTCGAATTTCAGCGGCCGGTTGTCGATCGCGGAGGGCAGACGGAAGCCGTACTCGGACAATGTCGTCTTGCGCTTGTAGTCGCCCCAATACATGCCGCCGATCTGGGGCACGGTGACGTGGCTTTCGTCCACCACCACCAGCGCGTCCTTGGGCAGGTATTCGAACAGGGTCGGCGGCGGCTCGCCCGCCTTGCGGCCCGAGAGATAGCGGGAATAATTCTCGATGCCGGCGCATGAGCCGGTGGCGTCGATCATCTCCAGATCGAACTGGGTACGCTGCTCCAGCCGCTGCGCCTCCAGCAGCTTGCCGGCGGCATACAGCTCCTCCAGCCGGATCTTGAGGTCTTCCTTGATCTGCTTCACCGCCTGCTGAAGCGTCGGCTTGGGCGTCACATAGTGGCTGTTGGCGTAGACATGCACCTCGCCCAACCTGGCGTGCTTTTCGCCCGTCAGGGGATCGAACTCGTCAATCGCCTCGATCTCGTCGCCGAACAAGGTGATCCGCCAGGCGCGGTCGTCCAGGTGGGCGGGGAACAGCTCGATCGTGTCGCCGCGCGCCCGGAAGGCGCCGCGCGCGAAACCCATATCGTTGCGGCGATATTGCAGCTCGACCAGCCGGGCCAGGAGGTCGGTGCGCGACACCATCTGGCCGACGGTCAGCCGCATCGTCATCGCCGAATAGGTCTCGACCGAGCCGATGCCGTAGATGCAGGAGACCGAGGCGACGATGATCACGTCCCGCCGCTCGAGCAGCGCCCGGGTGGCGGAGTGGCGCATGCGGTCGATCTGCTCGTTGATCGAGCTTTCCTTCTCGATATAGGTGTCGGTCCGCGGCACGTAGGCCTCGGGCTGATAATAGTCGTAATAGGACACGAAATATTCGACGGCGTTGGCCGGAAACAGCGCCTTCATCTCCTGATAGAGCTGTGCCGCCAAGGTCTTGTTCGGCGCCAGGATCAGGGTCGGGCGCTGGGTCCGCTGGATCACATGCGCCATTGTGAAGGTCTTGCCCGAGCCGGTGACGCCGAGCAGCACCTGGTCGCGCTCCCCCCGCTCGATGCCCTCGGTCAGCTCATCGATCGCCTGCGGCTGGTCGCCCGCCGGCTTGAAGTCCGTCGCCATGACGATCGGGGCGCTGGATATGCCCTCGGCCAAGGGGGGAGCGGGAATCGGTTCGAGAAGGGGAGCTTTCATCGCAGGAACATATGGGGATTCATAAGCGCCACGCCAGCGACAATCTTTCGCAGTTTACCCTTGGAAGGCGATTGTGAATCGGACATACTGCAACCGCAAATAGAGCAACAGCTTACCGAGCGGTCCAACGCGGCCGGTGCCTCCCATCAGTCGCGTCCCGTTCGCATTCGGGAGGTCGACATGCGTGAGAAGACGGTCGTTGCACTCTTTAACCATTTTGCCGATGCGCGGGCAGCGGCTGCATCCGCCGTCAAGGCCGGCGCCCCGTTGGACCGCATCGCGATGCTGGCCAACGATTCCAGCGGCGATCATCCCGGCCTGACGATCAATCCCGCCTATGCCCGCGAGCAGTTCGACGAGGATTCGACCAAGCAATCGCGCTTCATCACCTTGGGCGAGGTCGGCATCGGCCTGGGCGGCCTGATCGGCTTCCTCGCCTATATCAGCCCGGTCGCCATTCCCGGCATCGCCGCGCTGGCGGCGCACGGCGCCTGGGTGCCGGTGGTGGTGCTGGGCGTGATCGGCGGCGTCATCGGCGTGGTGATCGGCCTGACCACCGGCCACGACCTGTCGGGCAAGGACTCCGACCTCTATACCGAGGGGCTGAAGAATGGCGGCACGCTGGTGACCGTCACCGTCGATGAGGGCATTGCCGGCAAGGTCTCCGAAGCCTTCAAGGGCCACGGGCCGGCGAAGCTGGAAGAACGCCCGGGCGACTGGTCAGCCGAAGGCTGGGTCAGCCTGGATGTGGACCATGCGGGCAACCCGCTGCGGGGCGGGCTGGCGACAGCCTAGGACCGTACGGTGGGCTGAGCATAGCGAAGCCCACCGTTCCGCGCGCCCTGACTGCGTTGCTTCCACGCGAGGGCCAGAAGACCGCCGCCGAACAGCAGAACGGATGCCGGTTCCGGTACGGCGCCCGCTGTTTCGGCGGTAAAGGTGACGCCTGAAAAACCGCCGGTATTGCCATAGTTGGCGGGGAGCTGAAGCAGGTTATACGTGCCATACAGGTTTAGGTATAACGCGTTGTTCAAGTAGCTGTTTTCGGTAAATATCTGACCGAATTCAGCGCTGACGATTTGGCCGTTCGCGACAGAGAAGCTGTTCGCATAAATCGTCGTGCCAACCGTGCCCAGATCGATCGGGAAAGCGCCCGGACCGCCCGAGGATAGGATCACGATATCCGTGGCCGCCTGTCCGCTTGCATTGTCCATCAGGCCGAATATCTGGCCGGTCACAGTGCCGGCCGTTCCACCGTAGGCGGAAGGCGTATTGTTGAAGCTGAAGTCGAAGACCAGGGGATCCGCCTGGGCCACACCGCATCCCGCAACGAGGACGGTTGCCGCGAGGACAAAGACTGGTCGTATGCGGGGAAGGCGGTTCATTCGAATGTGTCCCTTCTTGTTGTTTTGATGCCGTCAACGCACTTAGGCACCCACGAGGCAATAGCCGTGCCAACACGTAAACCTGGCAGGATCACAGGACCTTAGATGCTCCCACGAAGGGACCGCCCGGTGATGTGTAAAATTTACCGACAGTTTTTTTAAAACCGAAGCATCTGCTTCGCCCGACGGCTGTGCCGTGGCACCTTCGCGTTCGGATGATCTACGGGTTTGCTAAGCCGTACCATGATGCGCGAGGGGTGGTGGGAGCGGCAGGACTTGAACCTGCAACCAGACCGTTATGAGCGGCCGGCTCTAACCAATTGAGCTACGCTCCCCCGCCGGTCGGTGGTTGTAGCCGATGATTCGGCCGGGGCCAAATATCCGAGATTTTTGGTAGGGTGGATAAGCGCAGCGTAATCCACCAGCCGTGCAAAACACCGCATCCGGTGGAACTTGCGAGATGCGTTGGTGGATTACGCTGCGCTTATCCACCCTACAATTTCTTCCGAGCGATGAAGGCCGCCCAAACTTCGTTCGGCTGCCAGCATTTCTCCAGATCGGCCCGCACCCTGCCCTCATCCATGCCCAGCACATCCCGGCGATAGCGGTAGAAGAAGGCCGAGACGCGATAGTTGGCGATGCAGTGGACATGCACCGGCTTATCCTCGAGGTCCGCCATCACCGTGCAGAAGCGGGCGAAATCGGCCTCGGTCGGGTTCTGGAATTCGACCGGGATATGGACATAGGTCATGCCCAGCGCGGCGACGGACGCCGCTTCGTCGGGCAGCGCCCGTTCGTGGGTGTGGAGACCCAGATTGACGATGTGGCCGACGCCCAGCGCCTTGATGCCGACCAATTGGGCCTCGCTCGGCTGACCCGAGGTGGTCAGCCGTTCGTCGAGACGATGCCAGTTATAGATGCTTTCGGGATCGGCTTCGGTCCCGGCCACCGGTCAGGTGTCCAGGAAGCTCTTCAGCTTGCGCGACCGCGACGGGTGCTTCAGCTTGCGCAGCGCCTTGGCCTCGATCTGGCGGATACGTTCGCGCGTGACCGAGAATTGCTGCCCGACTTCTTCCAGCGTGTGGTCGGTGTTCATGCCGATGCCGAAACGCATGCGCAGCACGCGCTCCTCGCGGGGGGTCAAGGACGACAGCACGCGGGTGGTGGTCTCGCGCAGGTTCGCCTGGATCGCCGCCTCAAGCGGCAGCACCGCGAACTTGTCCTCGATGAAGTCGCCCAGATGGCTGTCTTCCTCGTCGCCGATCGGGGTTTCGAGGCTGATCGGCTCCTTGGCGATCTTCAGGACCTTGTGGACCTTTTCCAGCGGCATCGCCAGCCGCTCGGCCAGTTCCTCCGGGGTCGGCTCGCGGCCGATCTCGTGCAGCATCTGGCGTGAGGTGCGGACCAGCTTGTTGATCGTCTCGATCATATGCACCGGGATGCGGATGGTGCGGGCCTGGTCGGCGATCGAACGGGTGATCGCCTGCCGGATCCACCAGGTGGCATAGGTCGAGAACTTGTAGCCGCGGCGGTATTCGAACTTATCCACCGCCTTCATCAGGCCGATATTGCCCTCCTGGATCAGGTCCAGGAATTGCAGGCCGCGATTGGTGTATTTCTTGGCGATCGAGATGACGAGGCGCAGGTTGGCCTCCACCATCTCCTTCTTCGCCTTGGCCGCTTCCTTCTCACCCTTCTGGACGGTCTGGACGATGCGGCGGAACTCGGGCACCGGCAGGCCGGCCTCGCCGGCGATGGTGCTGATCTGGCGGCGAATCTCGGCCACCTCCGGCGCGCGCGCGGCGGATAGCTTCTGCCAGCCGGGGCCGGTCTCGACCAGCGTCTCCAGCCAGGTCGGGTTCTGCTCGTGCCCGTAATAATGCTTGAGGAAGACCTCGCGCTTCACGCCGTAATCGCCGGCCAGCCGCATCAGGCGGCCCTCCAGCGCGATCAGGCGGCGGTTCAGGTTATAGAGCTGCTCGACCAGCTGCTCGATACGGGCCGGGTTGAGGCGGACCTTCTCGACCAGGGTGATGAGCTCGAGCCTGAGCGCGATATAGAGAGTCTCTTCCTCGGTCGGCAGCTTCTCGCCATTGGCATGGGCGAGAATGCGGCGCTCCTGGCGCTTGGACAGCGCCTCGTGCGTCTCGCTGATGCCCTGGAAAATCTCAAGGACCTGCGGCTTCAGCGCCAGCTCCATGGCCGACAGCGAGATGGCGGCATCGTCGCCCTCGTCGTCGTCCATCGGCGGCGGCATCGCCGGTTCTTCCTCGGTCTCCTCCAGCTCGGCCTCGGCCTCCAGCGCGGCTTCGCCGTCCTCGGGCGCGGCGCCGTCGGGGCCGCCGCCATAGGTGGCGTCCAGGTCGATGATCTCGCGCAGCAGAATCTCGCCGCGCTCGATCTTGCTGTGCCAGTCGACCAGCGCCTTGATGGTCAGCGGGCTTTCGCAGATGCCGCCGATCATCTGCTCGCGGCCGGCCTCGATGCGCTTGGCGATGGCGATCTCGCCCTCGCGCGACAGCAGCTCGACCGAGCCCATCTCACGCAGATACATGCGGACGGGGTCGTCGGTGCGGCCGATATCGTCGTCGTCGATATTGCCGCGCGCATCGGCGGACTCATCGTCGCCCGCGGCGCGCTCGATCGGCTCTTCACCTTCCTCGGACTCAACCAGGTTGACGCCCGCCTCAGAAAGCTGAGCGGTGATGTCCTCGATCTGCTCGGAGTTGTATTCCTCGGGCGGCATTGCCGCGTTCAGCTCGTCATAGGTGACATAGCCGCGTTCCTTGCCGCGCGCGACCATCTTCTTGATAGCGGCCGCCAGCCCATCGGAAAGCGCGCCATCGGCCGCGTCGTCTCTGCCCTGCGTAGTCTCGGCTGTATTGGTCGCCTTACTGGCCATGCGGTACGATATCCTTCGAAGTCTCACGCGGACTACCCAGCGCTTGATAGCGACTCGGCAGCAAACGTCAATATTTGTAACAACCGGAGACCGTTACAGGTCCCCGTCATTCAACTCATCACCACGGCGCGCATCCCTGGGCGGCGCCTTCAAGGCGTCGGCGATGGCGCGCGCAACCACCGCCTCGTGATCTATTCCGGCCGGGCCGTTTTCCTGCTCCCGCTCCGCTTCCGCACCATAATAGCGGCGCTCGCCGAGCTTGCGAATTCGCTCCAGCGCCTGGTCGTCGATGCGGTTGGGGTCGGATCGAGCGATTGCCAGCTCCCGGTCAAGATTACGACTATGCGATCGGCTCCAAACATCGAGCCAACCCGCTCGAACCTGTTCTTCCGGCGTACCGGCCTTGACGAACCCGGCACGGCCGGTCGTCGCAGGCCCCAGCACGTCATCCAACACGGATGCGTGCCCGGATGCTCTCAAGTGGATGCCAAGTGCTTGCGCGTCAAGTGCTTCGGCCGCCAGAGCGGCGAAAATGGCCTGCCTCAGTGGCTCCCATGCAACAGGTAGCGGCAATTCGGCAAAAATTTCGCTCAATTCATCGAAGAAGGTGGGGTGGTTCACCATCATCGCCAGCATGATCCGCGCCTCGAGCATCGCGCTGGGGCGGACGGCCGACGGGCGGGGGCCGGACGGGCCTTTGGGCTTGCCGCGCCAGTCGCGCCTGTCGCCGCCGCCGAATGTGCGGGCCGGCATGAACATCGCGTCGAATCGGCGTTTCAGCTCAACACGATAAAGCGACTGGACCTGCGGGTCGCCGATGGCGCGGATCTGGGCGTCGAGCTCGGCCCACAGGCCCGCGCGCTGCTCGGGCGTGGTGAGCGCCCTGCCGTCGGTGGCGAACTGCCAGATCGCGTCGATCAGCGGCAGCGCGTCGTTCAGCACCTGCTCCACCGCCGGCAGGCCGCCATTGCGCACCAGGCTGTCCGGGTCCTCGCCCTGCGGCAGGAATGCCACTGAGACGGAGCGCGACGGCCCCAGCATCGGCAATACCCGCTCCACCGCCCTGACCGCCGCCCGGCGCCCGGCGCTGTCGCCGTCGAAGCACAGGATCGGCGGATGGTCGCGCTGGACCTTGGGGTCCTGCGCCTTCCACAGTTCGGTCAGCTGTCCCTCGGTCAGCGCGGTGCCGAGCGGCGCCACCGCGCCGCCGATGCCGGCGACCTGCATGGCGATGACATCCATATAGCCTTCAACCACCACCGCCCGCCCGCCCTTTGAGATGGCGTTGCGGGCACGCGCCAGGCCGTAGAGCACGGTGCCCTTATGAAACAGCGCGTGCTCGGGCGAATTGACGTATTTCGGCCCGTCGCCCTCCATGATGCGGCCGCCGAAGGCGATGATGCGGCCGCGCTTGTCGGCAACCGGAAAGATCACGCGGTTGCGGAAGAAGCTGTAGGGTGCGCGCCCGTCATCGGGCCGGCGCAGCAGCCCGACCTCCTCCAGCACCGCCTCCTCATGCCCCTGCCCCATCAAAGCGGCGCGGAGTGCCTCACCCGAGGGCGGCGCATAGCCCAGGCGGAACTCGGCGATGGTCCGGTCGTCCAGGCCCCGGCGATTGAGATAAGCCAGCCCTTCGCGTCCGGCGGGTACGCGCAGCTGCGCCTCGAACCATTTGCAGGCGGCCTCCAGCGCGTCGGCCAACGTCTTCAGCCGGTCGTATTTCTCGGCCTCCTGCGGCCCGGACTTGGGCATTTCGAGCCCGGCCGCGCCGGCCAATTGCTCGACCGCCTCGGGGAAGGACAGGCCGTCATGGCGCATCAGGAAGCCGACCGCGTCGCCATGGGCGCCGCAGCCGAAGCAGTTGAAGAACGCTTTCTGGTCGTTGACGTAAAAAGACGGGGTCTTTTCCGCGTGAAACGGGCAGCACGCCTTATATTCCCGGCCGGCCCGCTTCAGCGCGATCCGCCGCCCGACGACATCGGACAGCGGAACCCGCGCCCGTATCTCGTCAAGGAAGGCGGGGGAGATGGTCAAGCGCTATCCGCCCAGCTTCGCTTTGACGGCGGGACCGACGGCGCTGAAATCCATCTGGCCGGAATATTTGGCTTTGAGCGCGGCCATCACCTTGCCCATATCCTTGATCGAGGTCGCGCCGGCCTCGGCGATGGCGCCGGTAATGGCGGCATCGGTCTCGGCTGCGTCCATCTGATTGGGCAGGAAACGCTCGATCACTGCGATCTCGCCCTGTTCCTTCTCGACCAGGTCGGCGCGGTTGCCCTGGGTATAGAGCGCGACGGATTCCCGGCGCTGCTTCACCATCGACTGGAGCAGCGACAGGATTTCCGGATCGCCGATTCCACCGGTATTGCCGCCGGGGCGGGCTGCGATATCCTTGTCCTTGATACCGGCCAGGATCATGCGCACGGTCGACACGGTTTCGGTGTCGCGGGCACGCATTGCGTCCTTCATGGCTTCGGTGATCTGCTCGCGAAGCATTCGTCTGACTCATTGCTGCTAGGGTGTCGATCACAATAGCGCCCGGCCCTTCTTGACGGCAAGCACGATGGTTCCCTATTTCTAGCCACCTGCCCCGTTATAGAGACTCGCGATGAACGACGCGCCTAACCCGCCGCCGGGTACGACTGCCGCCCTGGTTCTTGCCGACGGCACCGTTTTCTGGGGCAAGGGAGTCGGCGCCGCCGGCAAGGCCGTGGGCGAGGTCTGCTTCAACACCTCGATGACCGGCTATCAGGAAATCCTGACCGACCCGTCCTATGCCGGGCAGATCATCACCTTCACCTTCCCGCATATCGGCAATGTCGGCGCCAACGCCGAGGATATCGAGACGATCACGCCGGTGGCGCGCGGGCTGGTGCTGGCGGCGGACATCACCGAGCCGCAGAACTGGCGCGCGGCGAAGGGTTTCAACGAGTGGCTGGTGTCCAACAACCTGTCGGGCATCTGCGGCGTCGACACGCGCGCGCTGACCCGGCGGCTGCGTGACCTGGGCGCGGCCAACGCCGCCATCGCCCATGTGCCGGATGGCAATCTCGACATCGCAGCGCTGAAGGCCGAGGCCGCCGCCTGGCCGGGGCTGGACGGGATGGACCTGGCGATCCAGGTCACCGGCCGGCAGACCCGCAGCTGGAACGAAACCTCCTGGACGCTGGAGGGTGGCCACGGCACCCAGGATGCGCCGCGCCACCATGTCGTCGCCATCGATTACGGCGCTAAGCACAATATCCTCCGCGAGCTGGCGACGGCCGGCTGCAAGGTGACGGTGGTGCCGGCCGACACGAGCGCCGCGGACGTGCTGCGCCATAATCCGGACGGGATATTCCTGTCGAACGGCCCGGGCGACCCGGCGGCGACCGGCGTCTATGCCGTGCCGGTGATCCGCGAGCTGATCGCGACCGGCAAGCCGATCTTCGGCATCTGCCTGGGCCACCAGCTGCTGTCGCTGGCGGTCGGCGGGCGGACCGAGAAGATGCATCACGGCCATCGCGGCGCGAACCACCCGGTGAAGGAGCTGGCGACCGGCAAGGTCGAGATCACCAGCCAGAACCACGGCTTCATGGTGATCCCGGAAAGCCTGCCGGCCAATTGCGAGGCGACCCACGTGTCGCTGTTCGACGGCAGCAACGAGGGCTTCCGCATGACCGACAGACCGGTCTTCGCCGTGCAGTACCATCCCGAGGCCTCGCCCGGACCCAAGGACGCGCATCATCTGTTTACCCGTTTCGTGGAGATGATGGACAAGCCGTGACCGACCTTCCTTCGGCGGAGCGTCCGCCACGGCGGATCGCCTCCGCCGTCGGGCTGCTGTTCGCGCTTATCGTACCCGCCGCCCTTTCGGCCGGCAGCCCCGGCGAAATCCCCCAGGACGCCAACGTCACCCAGGCGATCCTTCTGAACGAAGCGATCATGTGGGGGCTGACCTTCGCCGTGCTGGCCATCGTCACCTTCTGGGAACGACGCCCGCCCGCCTCCATCGGGCTGGGGCCGCTCAAATGGCCGGCGGTCCGTTCGGGCATCCTGTTCAGCGTTCTGCTGGTCTTCCTGGCCGGCCTGACGGCGCGGCTGGTCCAGCTTTCCGACCTGCCGACGCAGGGCGGGGACCAGCGCGGCATGATCGTCGCCATGCCGATCTGGCTGCAATTGTTCGTCGCGCTCTCCGCCGGCTTCACCGAGGAAACCCTGTTCCGCGGCTATGCCATCGAGAGGGTGACCGAACTGACCCGAAGCCGCTGGCTGGGCGCGCTGATCCCGGTCTTCATCTTCGGCGCCGTGCACGCACCGTTCTGGGGCATCGGCCATGCGGTGGTGGCGGGGGCGAGCGGCCTGTGGCTGACCTTGATCTATCTCAAGACCCGCAACCTGTGGACCGCCGTCGTCGCCCACGCCCTGCTGGACGGCATCGCCTTCGCCGGCACCGACTATCTGACCGCGATCGGCGCGGCCTCTTAGCGTTTTCCCCCGAACACGCGCTTACCCGGCCACTCCCCAAACCGTCATGCCCGGACTTGATCCGGGCATGACGAGTAGAGGGGAAGCGTAAGGACTAGCATTTCGGCCACAAGCTGCTGATAAGCTGCTTCACAAGAATCGTGAGGCCGCAATGATCCGCGCTGTCGTCCTTCTCGCCGTTTTTCTCGGCATGCCAGCGCGGGCGGCGGCGCTCGATCCGGCGACCGAAACCGCCATCGATGCGACCGCCGCGGACTGGCTGGCCAAGACCGGCGCGCCCTCGGCCTCCATCGCCGTGGTGAAGGACGGCCAGGTCGCCTATGTGAAGGCCTATGGGCTGGCCCGGCTCGACCCGCGCCGCCCGGCGACGACCGAAACGCGCTATGCGATCGATTCGGTATCCAAGGAATTCACCGCCGCCGCCGTGCTGATCCTGCAGCAGCAGGGCAAGCTGTCGCTCGACGATCAGGCCGGGAAATACCTGCCCGACCTCGGCCCCGCCGCGGCGGTGACGCTGCGGCAGCTGCTGACCCATACGTCCGGCCTGCGGGACTACTGGCCCCAGGATTTCGTGCCGCCGGACATGGCGCGGCCCACCAGCGCGGATGCGATCATCCAGACCTGGGCCAGGCGGCCGCTCGATTTCCAGCCTGGAACCGACTGGCAATATTCCAACACCGGCTTCGTCCTTGCCGGAGCCATCGTCGAGAAAGTGTCCGGGCAAAAGCTGCTGCCGTTCCTGCGCAAGCACATCTTCGCGCCCTTGAAGATGAGCCGTGTCACCGAGGATGACAGCGGTCCGCTGCCGCTGTCGGATGCCGGCGCCTATACCCGTTCCGGGCTGGGGCCGGTGCACCCGGCGCCGAAGGAGGGGCCCGGCTGGCTGTTCGCCGCGACCGACCTGGCGATGCAGCCGGGGGACCTGGCGCTTTGGGACATCAGCCTGATCGATCGGGCGCTGCTGAAGCCCACCGCCTACAAGGCGGAGCTCACATCGGTCCACCTCGCCGACGGAACAGACAAGCATTACGGGCTGGGGCTGGATATCGAGACCGTCCACGGCCGCCTCAGGATCGGCCATAGCGGCGGCGGATCCGGGTTCCTCGCCGAAAACCGGATCTGGCCGGACGACAAGACCGCCGTCGTCGTCCTGACCAACAATGATTGGGCCAGCCCCGGCGACCTGGGCGACCGCATCGCCTTCCTGGTCCTGCCGCCCAAGCCGGAAGAGGCGCGCGCCAAGGCCGTCTTCCTGGGCTTCCAGAACGGCACGGTCGACCGCAAGCTGTTCACCGACGGCGGCAACTTCTACCTGACGCCGCAAGTTCTGGCCGACCTCAAGACCAGCCTGGGGCCGCTCGGGCCGATATGGCTGATCTCGCTCGACCGGGAATCCAGACGCGGCGGGATGGTGACGCGGCGCTGGAAAATACTCTGCGGCGACAAAAAGCTGGAGGCGGTGGAGCGCGGCTATCCCGACGGGAAGCTGGAGGAGTTCCTGGTCACGGAAGCGGGCGATTGAAGTATCGCTCCAGCACGCCCTCATAAATCTTCGTCAGCGCCAGCACGTCGGCGACGGCGACGTTCTCATCCACCTTGTGCATCGTCTGGCCGACCAGACCGAACTCGACGACCGGGCAGTGATGGTGGATGAAGCGGGCATCGGAGGTGCCGCCGGTGGTCGAGTAGTCCGGAACAAGGCCGGTCGCCGCCTGCACCGCGTCGCGGACGATCTGGGCCAAGTCACCCGGCGGGGTCAGGAAGCTCTCGCCCGTGATCTCGAACTCGAGGTCGTAGCCGCCGCCGGCAGCATCCAAGGCCTTGCGGATCAAGGCCTCCAGCGATGCGCTGCTGTAGCTGTCGTTGAAGCGGATGTTGAACACCGCCCCGCCCTTGGCCGGGATCACGTTCGATGCGGTATTGCCGACATCGATCGAGACCACCTCCAGATTCGACGGATCGAAATGCGCGGTGCCCTGGTCGAGCTTGAGGTCGGTCAGCGCATTGAGCAGCCGCACCAGCCGGGGCAGCGGATTGTCGGCCAGATGCGGATAGGCGACATGGCCCTGAGTGCCATGGACTGTCAGCCGCCCGGTCATGCTGCCGCGCCGCCCGACCTTGATCGTGGTGCCCAGCGTATCGGGGTTGGTCGGCTCGCCCAGCACGCAGGCATCGACGGTCTCGCCATTCGCGGCCATCCAGTCGAGCAGCGAGCGTGTGCCGTTGAGCGCCTTGCCCTCCTCGTCGCCGGTGATGAGGAAGCTGATCGAGGCGGTAGGCCGCCCTCCATCTGCAAGGAAACACGAAACCGCGGCGACCATCGCAGCCAGCGCGCCCTTCATGTCGGCGGCGCCGCGCCCGCGCAGCTTCCCGTCTTCCACCGTCCCGGCGAACGGATCACCGCCCCAGGCCGCCGCATCGCCGACCGGCACAACGTCGGTGTGGCCGGCGAAGGCGAAATTGGGGCCGCTGTTGCCCAGCCGCGCATAGAGATTGGCAATGGCGGGACCACCGCGCTCGTCCGAACTCAGGCGATGGCAGGTGAAGCCGAGGCTTTCCAACGCATCAGCAAGGACACCGATGGCACCGGCGTCAGCGGGGGTGACGCTCGGGCAGCGGATCAGGTCTTGGGCTAGGGCGATGGGGTCGATAGGCATGACGGAAATCCCCCTCACCCTCCCAGCCTGCGGCTGGGCCCCTCCCTCTCCCGCAAGCGGTAGAGGGGCTCACGAAGCCCCTCGCCCATGAAACGGGAGAGGGAGGGGCCCGTCGCGTAGCGATGGGAGGGTGAGGGGGATTTCGCCTTCACCTTCAATCCCGCAGCAATGCGTTGATCGATGTCGAAGACCGGGTCTTCGCATCCACCCGCTTCACGATCACGGCACAGGCCAGCGACGGCCCCATCGTGCCATCGGCCAGCGGCTTGCCCGGCAAGCTGCCCGGAACCACCACCGAATAGGCCGGCACGCGGCCATAGGTGACCTCGCCGGTGGCGCGGTCGACGATCTTGGTCGACTTGCCGAGGAACACGCCCATCGACAGGACCGAGCCCTGCTCCACGATCACGCCCTCGGCCACTTCGGAGCGGGCGCCGATGAAACAGTCGTCCTCGATGATCACCGGCTCGGCCTGCAGCGGCTCAAGCACGCCACCGATGCCTGCGCCGCCGGAGATATGGCAGTTGGCGCCGATCTGGGCGCAGGAGCCGACCGTCGCCCAGGTGTCGATCATCGTGCCCTTCGCGACATGGGCGCCGACATTGACGAAGCAGGGCATCAGCACAACGCCCGGCGCGATATAGGCGGAGCGGCGCACGACCGCGCCCGGCACGGCGCGAAAGCCGGCGGCAGCGAAACTGTTATCGCCCCAACCGGTGAACTTGAGCGGCACCTTGTCATAGCCGCCGGCCATCGGATGGTTATCGTTGAGGCGGAAGGAGAGCAGCACCGCCTTCTTCAGCCACTGATTGACGACCCAGCCTTCAGCCGTCTTCTCCGCGATCCGGTATTCGCCGTGGTCGAGCCCTTCCAACGCCGCCTCGACCGCGACGCGCGCCGGCCCCTGGGTCTTGGACGAGAGATGCTCGCGCTGCTCCCAGGACTCTTCGATGATCTTTGCGAATTCCGGCGTGGACATGGGCGCTCTTTGGACGTGAGATTTTCAGGTTGCGCGGACCATGCGAGGCATGAACGGCCCCTGTCAACGCGGATGCGCGCAAGCGATCTATTCGCCCGCGTCATCCTTGCGATGGGCGGCGTGCTGCTTGCCGCCCGATTTGCGCCAGTAGTCTTCGGCGGCAATCGCGAAATTGAGGTTCTCGGCATCCTCGATCTTGAAGCTGGTGATGCC
>Ga0105238_10000824_pt1 | contig 32059 bp, 46 predicted proteins | sample KBSC34metaG_FD_81526 | JGI IMG/M metagenome (GOLD analysis project Ga0105238, IMG submission 81526) | Corn rhizosphere microbial communities from Kellogg Biological Station, Michigan, USA - KBS C3-4 metaG | ecosystem: Host-associated > Plants > Roots > Rhizosphere > Soil | place: Michigan, USA...
GACGCCATGGCCAAGGCCGGCTCCGCCGATCCCAAGAAGTACCTGCCCGAGCTGGCCAAGATCAGCCACAAGGGCGTGACCGGTGTGATCGCCTTCGATGCAAAGGGCGATGTCAAGGATGGTTCGCTGACCCTGTACACGTACAAGGGTGGACAGCGTACCGTGCTGGCGGTGACCAAGTAAGATCGGTCGCCCTGCCCTGCGGGCTGGCTTGTGGGCTGGTTTTCAGGGTAGGTAAAAATGCAGCGCCCCCGATGTTTGTCGGGGGCGTTGTCGTTTGGTGGCCTGCTCAAGCATATTTTTTTAATTGTTTACGCTTTACGCCGGTTTACTTAGTTTTTGAACAGGGCATTGCGGGGAGATTTTTAGTTTTTTCGTGACGTTGCCATTTCCATTTATCGGGAAAGCGCCTTTTCCAGTGCAGCCTTGTTCATCGACGAACGCCCCTTGATCCCGCGCGCTGCCGCTTCCGCATACAACTGCTTGAACGTGCGGCCGCCAGATCCGGCATGAGAGCGCAGGCCGCCCCGTCGAGAGGGCGACAAATCTTGGGTGGACGTCTTGCTGGCCGTCCTGGCTTCGCCTTGCCGGGCGCGTTCCTTGTTGACGGTACGCGCGGCGATTTCCTCAGCGCGTCGGGTGCCCGCGCCTCGCTCTACGGCAGCGGACTTGATGTGTTCATACTGGCGTTCACGTTTCTTGCTCCACGCGGTCTGCGGCATGATGGCCTCCTCTGCGGTTGCGCCAGCCGGTGACATTCTGCACGGACTGGCTAGGGATACGATCAGTGCTGATGGGTCGATGTTGCGCTCCCCTATGCCGCCCTTGCATCCCGCTTCGTCTGAAAACGCTGTAAGACTGATGGAGGTTCCGGTCAACTTCCTACTTGCCGAGGCCCGCAGCGCGCGGCCGCAGCCGATATTGATTCCCCGCGGCAACAAACAACGATGATCCGTGGCGACAACCTTTATGCGGCTCATCAGTCCAATCGCTCATCACAAAACGGACGGGAGGAATCAATGAAACAGATCACGGCGGTCTTTGGTGTAGTGCATGCGGTGATCGCGCTGTTGTTTGCGCTGGGTGCCCTGGCGCTGATCGCCATTGCGGCGAGCATGGGTTACGAGGCGGTCAGCGAAGGCCTGGGGCTGCCGCAGGCCCAGGCGCTGATCGAGGCCATCGGCATCCTGGCGGCAGCGGTGGTGGCATTCCAGATTGCCGAGACCATTACGGAAGAAGAGGTGGTGCGCGACGCCAACATCAGCGCGCCGACGCGGGTGCGGCGCTTCCTGTCGCGGTTTTTCGTGGTGGTGATCGTGGCGCTGGCTATCGAGGGACTGGTGATGACCTTCCGTGCCGCGCATGAGGAAGCGGCGGACATGATCTATGCTGCCGCCCTGTTAGTCGGGACCGGTGTCTTGCTGGCGGCGTGGGGATATTTCATTTATTGCAACCGTTCAGCTGAGGAATTGGAGCCGGATGCCATGGAAGAGGCCAAGGAAGAGGACAAGAAGATTGATGGCTGAGCGCTATGTTGTCGGACTAGTGCAGGGCTGGCGGGCCTGCACTAGGGGGCAGAAAGCTGAAAATTTCTGGCCGGGGTGTGGAAGAAGCGGAAAGAACCCGTTATAATCGCGGACTTTTGCTGATGTAGCTCAGTTGGTAGAGCAACTGATTCGTAATCAGTAGGTCGACGGTTCGATTCCGCCCATCAGCACCAGAACAGAAGCGGCTTGCAGCGATGCGGGCCGCTTTTTTTTGCTCCGCAATTCTGGCTTTGCTCCGCAATTTAGCTGCTTAGCCGATATTAACAACTTGTAACTCGCATTCGACATCCCCATAATCCAAACGAGCACCAACCGGCTAAAAGAGGAAAAGATGATCGAATGCACGTTGATTTATCGGAACAAAGATGGCGTGGCGTCCGACTCACTACGATTCAAAAAGCAACTGCAAGCGCTCCCTCGCGTCGGGGATCTAATCATGTGGTCGAATACCGATCCAGCATTTATCGTGACGCAGGTTGTCCACTTGTTAGATCAAAGCGGTTACGGGAATGAGATATTGGTGTATTACCAATCGCAATCGTAAAAAGCGCCGACAAAAAGCCGCCCCATTCTTGAGGCGGCTTTATCACTTAGTCGGCGTTACCTTTTGACCGCGACGCTTTCGAACGTAGATTTCCGTCGTCGTCACGCTCTTGTGGCCCAGCTGTCCTTGCGCCGCCCTCACCCCTTCGGAATCGGTCTTGTCCGTGCCTGCCTTGGCGCGCAGGTCTCGGAACTGGAACTCAGCAAACGGAATTCCGGCATCTTCCCTCGCCTTGTCGAACCTGCTCCGCAAGGTTTCATAGGTGAGCGGCTGGCCCTCTTCGTTCACCAGCAGGCGCGTTGTCGTTACTTTTCCGACAATACTTCTCTTCCTGGCCAAGATTTTTTCGACAAGCACCTTCAGCTCCCCCGATATTTCGATGCGCACCTTGCTGTTGGTCTTGTTCTGCGTCACCTCGATGGCGCCCTCGCGGATGTGCTTCTCGTCCACCTTGAGCACGTCGGCCACCCGGCCACCGAGCAGGTATGCCAGATCCATCGCCTCGCGCAGCACCTGGCCGCTCTTCTCCCATACCAGAGAATACATGTCGTCATAGACATAGACGTCCCGCCCCTCCTCGCGGAACGACTTGATACCGGCGCAGGGATTGGGCAAATCGGTCAGCCCCTCGGCCCGTGCCGCATTCCAGACGTGCGAAATCAGCGCCTTGTCACGATTGGCCGCTACGCGCCCTTCGTCGCCCTTCACCTCAAGCCCCTTTTCGCGCAAAGAATCCTGCCGCTTCTTGCTACGCCAGGCCATGTACTGGCGGACGTGGATCGGCTTGATTTCTTCGAGCGGCGCCGGTGGATTGTCGAAAAATTCGAAGAGGAACGGGAACTGCCGCAGCTTCTCACGCCTGGTCTTTGGGCTGTTATCCAGCATATATTTCTGCTGATACACCTCGCAGGCATAGCGGAAGGTCACCACCTTGGACACGGTGGAAGGCGGCATCGCCTCCAATTCGGCCCACTTCCGCACGGCCTCGACGTAGTTAGAGCCGAGCGGAATCTCACGACGCGGCTTGCCGCCGGCATCGTAGTAGTAATAGATCACCCCACTTCGCTGCTCACGCGCACGCATGCCACGTGGAAGATTCGAATTTTTCGACGGCCTGCGCCCCATATCATGCCCCAATCACTGCTGGCTTCCATCCCTTTTTCGGGGCCTCTGCCGTGCGGCGCGATTCTACCGCCGACAGCAGTACCACCGGCCGGCCGCGCGCATTCGAGATAAACGGAATTCCAATTTCGCGCAGGAATGCAGCCTGCATTTCGTACTTGGTCTGTTTGATTCCGGCCCGCGTGCTGCCACGCCGGATTCCAGTAAGTTCATCAAGCTCGCTAGAATTTAGAAACATGTGTTTTTCCTTCATAAGAGCTCTTGCATTACTTCGACAAAGAGCGCCGCTTGCTCGGCATTGATTGCATTGCCATAACCGCGCAGTCGTCCCACTCGGGCGGGTATCCCATGAGCCAGCGGGAATGTGCCGGGTTCAACTGGCCGCCACTTTCCATCCCGGCAGAGCAGCCAATCAGCAGGCTTCCAAAGGCCGTTAGCCGGGCCGGTTGTGGATTCGATGCGAGATTCGCCTGACGCGGCAACTGATCTAGCCGCAGAGATCCGTCCGCCCGCGGCTTGATGTCCGCACCGCTGTCCTTCCAGTCCCGGCTGGTCGGCGTAGTCCACCCCGCCAATATCGCTGCGTGATTCAAGGTGATGTTTGGAGTAGTGAAGTCCTGGGATGGCTGACGCACTGCGTCCGTAGCTGTCGTGCTGGGCCATCCGGCCAGATGCGCGTAATCCTTCAGACCCGAATGCACGCCGTTGCCGCTCGGCCTCTTTTTTCCGCTGATCTTCTGCATAGCGACCTTCCAGCTGCCGCCTCCGGAATGATCGTGCGCTGCCGGAGTAGGCCATCCAGTACGTGCGGTCTCGGATGTGCGGAGCACCGACGCCCGCAGACGGGAACGCAACCGCCCCGAAGGCATAGCCCACGGCTTCCAGGTCATCTTGTACAAGGTCGAGCCAAGGATCTCCGTCCTTGCTCGCAACTTGCTCTCCAGCGATGACTGCAGGGCGGCGCTCTTGGATGAGCCAGTAGAAGGCCGGCCAGAGATGCCGCTCGTCACCAAATCCAGCTCCTTGGCCTGCCGTGGAGAAAGGTTGGCACGGACAGGAACCAGTCCAAACAGGTCGATCATCTGGCCAGCCGGCGCGGCGTAGCGCGAGTGACCAGCCACCGATGCCGGCGAAGAAATGGCACTGCTCAAATCCTCGCAAGTCGTCAGGTCGTACATCCTCTATGCTCCTGGTATCTACTTCACCGGCGGCTACGTGGCCACCTTTAATAAGCTCGCGAAGCCATGCAGCCGCGAACGGGTCGATTTCGTTGTAATAGGCGCCCGACATCAGGCCCCCATCAAGGCCCTATCGGGACTTGGCAACGCGCTTTCCAGGCATCCGCTATAGTCGGATAAGCACAGACGGCGCGACTTGGCGCAAGCAGGCGCATTGCGGCGCCCTTCTCCGGCATCGTCGCAGTTGATGATGTCGGCCAGTGGCACGCCACGGAATTGCCCGGCCAGTTCGTTATCCAGCTCTACCCAGGCGAATCGTTCGCCGTTGCCCAGGTGCTGACGGATGACCGATACATAGCCGGCCAGCACACCATCGTCGGGCGTGTTGAACGTGATACGGTCCAGGGACCGAGGTGGCTGCATCACGAAGTCACGCGGTTTGCTGGCGGGGGCAATCACATCAAATTTCACAGCTGCATTCATTGCTTCTTCTCCTTGGTGGCCGTTACGGAGCACACGCCAAAGCGATCGACGGCGGCGGCGATCACGTCGCAGCTATGGGCTGCGATGGCGGTGTAGGAATGGCGTGCGCTGGCAGTGCGCACGACGACACGAAACGCGGTCATGGGGCGTTCCCTTTCGTTGGCTTGGTATCAATTGGAAGTTCGGTCACATCGAGCCGGCCGGCGCGCCAGTTGGCCACCTGGCGAGGCGTGCCTTGACGCGGTGACTTGTCCGGCAGCGGCACCATGCGCGGCCAGGGGCATGCCTTGATGGCATCCCAGGCCGCCAGTGCGCGACGCTGTTCATCGGCGGTCATGGCCGGCCCTGGCCATGCCGGCATGTCGTCCACCACCGGTCGAGGCCAGGGACATGCGCCCAGGGCGAGCCAAGCATGATCGATTTGCACGGCCTGGTCGGGCTTGAACATGACCGGTGCTGGTGATGTCTTCGGCTCGAAGGACACATCGGCCGCAAAGTCAGGTCCAGCGGCCTGCGTACAGTTATTTACACGAGTCCAAGGGAACCCCGAACCCGCCGAAGCGCGGGCGTCGCCTCCTTGAACTGGCGTCCATGTGTGACGGACGGATTTGAAAACTACACCGGCCATCTGACGACATTGCACGCCATAGGGCATGACGCGTTCACACTCTTCATAGCGGCCGGTCACGGTCTTGGTTTCCTTGGCGAGGGTGACCATCAACTCATCGCGCTTCACGATAGCGCCACCTTGGGCGCGCAAATAACCTGCCCAGCAAGCCCGCTTCTCGCCCTCGATCTTTTGTACTGCATCCCAGGCGGCGGCCATCGCCGGAGGGGCCTCTTGCACCATGTCTGCCGGCACGCGGCGCAGCTCACGCCAGATGCTCACGGGAGCCCCCCCCCACTGCTGGAACTGTCTAATGCCCCAGCGGGCGGCCCAGGCTTCCACGCGCGCCGACGGCGTCAGCTCATAATCGCCGGCCGTGTCAGTGGTCACCACATAGCCCTCTTTGGTCTTGTGGTCGGCTACGCCATCAATGTTTTTGGCCACATACTTGGCGATGTAGCCGGCGGCGCTGCCCTTCGACCAGTCAATGCGCTTCACGTCAAGCCGGCGCTTGAATGCACCCGGCTCGCCGCGGTCCACTCGCCAGGCGTAGCGTTTCATCACGCGGATAGCGCGGCCGGCCACGTCCTTGACGTGCGGGGTGGTGTAGCCGGGCAAAGCGCGCACAAACACCAGCATGTGCCAGTGCGGGCATCCATCGTGATGCGGTTCGGCAATCCGAAAACCATAGAGGCCGATGCCACGCCTAGCCAGGGCCGAGCGTGCCAGCGCTGTCATCTTGCCCAGGTACTTATTCGCCGTGCGCGGGTCGGATCCGTCGTATTTTGGATTGGGCTTGCCGCTGTGCAGTGTGGCGTGGAAGCGCGACGGGCAGGACCATGTGAGAAACAGACCTTCGTCCTTGCACTCCCGCGCAATGGTTTCAAAACCATTGATGCGCAACATCAGCTCACCCCGACGAATGGTTTTGTTCGCGGTGGTTTTCTCGGCCAATTCTGCAATGCTGAATTCCTGGCCGGCCTCATTGCGCACCATCGTCGCTTCTAGGGCCGCTGCATTGCGCTTGTTCTGCGCTAGGCGCGAGAGCACTGCATCATTGCTGGCATAGGGCTCGCCGTGATAGTGGACATAGCCCAAGCGGATATTGCCGCCCTCGAAGGCGCGGCCAACCACCTTGCGCAACTGGCGGCGCCACCAGCGTGGGTCTACTACCCGCGCGATGATGGCGCGCAGGTCATCGTCGTCCACCTCGGGCACGTCAATGCCGTAATCGCTGCATTCCTGCTCGATGATGTCGCGGGCGTGCGTGTCGGAAATCGCCTTCCAAAGCATCTTCTTGACGTTCTCCGCGGCCTTCTCGGCAGTGGCGCAGATTTCCGCATCATCCTGTGAAAGATCAATTCCGGCCGGCACGTAGTGCGCGGCAAAGTCACGTACGAAATCGAGTGCGACCGGCTCGAAGATCCGGCGCCAGTGCCATACCGACATGAGCTCAAGCGCCTGGCTGACAACACGGCCGCGCCACTTCAGTGGGATGCGTTCCAGTTCGCTGGCAAACTGAGGCGAATCGAGAAAGGCCTTGTGCTGGCGTCGCGTCTTCGCATCGACTTTTCTATACTGCATTGAGGACTCTTTCGTAGGTCGAGATTGCGCGCAGCACGGCATGGCGCATGGCCAGGCGTTCGGCTTCGGTAAAGGAGTGAATGGGGGATTCCCAGCGGTCCGCCGAGAGTCCTGCCAAGGCCAGGATGTGCCGGCGCACCGGCTTGGCAGTGGCCGCCCAGGAATAGGCGACGCCGATCTGATGGTTTGGCCGCTTGCGTGTGCGCAGCAGCATCATGGCCTTTTCCAGCTCGGCTTTTGCGGCCTCATCACCCGGTGGTGTCGGCACCTGTGCCGCACGCTCGCGCAGCAGATCCGTGGCAGGGCGGAACGACGCATGATCCTTGATACGGGCGCAGCGCATGTTCAGCCTTTCACCCAGCCCAGCGCCGACAACACGGCCGGCGCCAGCAGCAGCAAGCCGGCAACGAAGTAACTCAGCACGCTACGCATCACCATTCCCCGAGCAGGCCGTCAATGCGTTGCAGGCGCGCAGCGAGTCGGTTCGAGATGACATTCTTACCTTGCCAGATGACGTTCCAGCGCACCTCGTCGATGAGCGCGGCCTCGTGCATCAGCATGCGCTGCGCGCAGCGAAGTTCCTTAAGATCCTCATCCATTCGGAGCCTGATCAAGGTGAGTGCGTTGATGGCTTTTTGCTGATCGGTAATCGTGGCCATGTTTTTTCAGGGTGAGCGAATCCTGCGTGCGCCATAGGGCGCACGGCAGGCATTGATTTATCGGGAGTGGGGCGGCCGTTTAGACGGTCGCGAGGTCTAGCGTCATCTGATTCTTGGCAGCCAGAAATGCGCGCGAGGAAATCGGAATGCGCACTTCTGGATTCGGCATGGCCGACATCGACACCGTGCGCGAGACCTCAAGCGTGGCCACGAAGGTATGGCCGCATTCGACGTTCTGGCACTGGTACGTGATTTCTTTCATCATCGACGACATGGTGCGGCTCTTAGCCGCGCGCACTGGGCTTTGGCAGTGCGGGCATGGCAGGCTGATTACGCGCATGGTGTGGACTTTCCCCCAACGGGATAGAGCGCCCGGCCCCTGCCGGTGATACGCCTCACGCCGTTTCGTACCGCTGTTTTTACGAGCCATTCCAATGCCTGGTCGATGGACTCCAGACCTTCCCGCTGACGGATATTCTCAATCATCTGGCGTTCGTCGTCCGACAGCATGGTTTCGTTGGAAGGCATTTTCAGTTACTCAAAAGTTGCTTATTCATGCCTTGGTTTAGAACGTTGCGCGGGCTACGCTTTCACCATTGCCAGATGCGAGGATTTCGGCGGCTTGGCGCAGAGCAAGCTGCCGCAAGATAGTTGCGGTCGCTTCACCTTGATAGTGAGCGAGCGATTCAACGATTGCTTGCTCGTAATCATCGAGGCTAAGCATGTGGCGATGCTTGCGGACGCGTTTCGGGTCTGGATACATGGCTTATCCCCTGGCTGTTCAACGGTGGATTTCTTGTTCGTAGGCTTGAATACCTTTCAGCACCATGAGGCGAAGAAAGGACGAGCGAGTTCGATGGTCTTGAACCGCATAGGCCGATACTTTTTCCGCCTCGCGAGAATCAAGACGGGTGGTCATAACCACCGAAGTGACATCCGTGGCGGCCGGAATATCGGTTTGATTTCTTAATGGCAACGAAATGGCGGATGTAGACATAGAGTAAAATTTGTATACGTCACTTAGCAATGACGGAAATATAGTATTTAAAAACATACCCGTCAAGAGTTTTTCAATATGGAATTAAATACATTCGGCGAGCGATTGAAGAGCGAGCGCAATAGGCTTGGCCTTTCGCAAGAAGCATTCGCTGCAGTTGGCGGCGTCAAAAAATTGGCCCAAATTTCTTACGAACAAGGGAAGACACTTCCTGACATCGGTTTTATGGTGGCGGTATCAAAGATCGGCGTCGATGTCACTTACGTTATGTTTGGGGTGCCTACCCCTGGAGCGATGTCGGCTGAGGAGGATCAGTTATTAAGTGGTTTCCGGAAACTTGATCTGATGGGCAAAGTACGAGTACTAGGCGTTATCGAAGGCGCGGTTCCGCAAGAAAAAACCAAGTCGCGACATGTCGTTTCGATTGGAGGCAGTGTCGGCCATCAGGTCAACGGCGATGTCTATGGGACCGTCAACAATGGAGATACGCCCGGCAAGGTAAAAGCCGCTCGCGTGAAGGCAGAAAAGAAAAAGTAAAAGAGTGTGTAGTTGGGCATAGCCCGTGTCGAGCTCATATCTGATTGCTCGCGTAACACGTAGTGGGTATTTAAGCGTTATTGGGGAAGTAATGGAGCACAAGTTAAATGTTGAAGGGGAAGTCGTTCATCTGGTTAATGGTAGCGTTCATGAAGCACCACAACTGAGTAGTGTGGTTACTCTAAATCTGCTGGGTGATAACAAGAAGGTAGAAACTCTGACTCAACTTCAGCGCCGCACCATCGCCGATTTAATTGATCAACTTTGCGCGAAGACTGGCGAGGAACCGTTAGCGCTGTATCGCATAATCTTGACGGATTTCGGTGCGACAAAAATGAAATTCATGCCGCGTGAAAAGTATCCACAGGTGAAGGCTCAAATTAATCAGTGGATCGCCGAGGCTAAACAGGGAAATGAATCTCTAGAAAAAGGCACGGTGCCAAGCGGCCCCGCAGTCTCTAAAAGTTCGCCACCCGAAGAGCCCACTCCTCCCGCCGTATCCCCACCTATTTGCTACGCCTGTGCCGAGAAAGACATTGGGTATATGCGCTTACAGCGAAGCACTCGCGGCCTATGGATCTTGGTCATCCTCCTCGCTTCGATATGCGGATGGTTGCTCTACAAAATGCCTGCGCCGGTTGAGCCGGAGCAGGTTGCAGACAATAGCTGCTATTTCGAAGGCAAGGCTTATTCGCGTGGCGGCTCCATCAAAGTGGATGGCGATCTGATCAAGGAATGCATTTACGACGTGACGACCGGCAAATCATTTTGGTCGAAGCCACGATAGTCAATCCGCGTTGTTCTCCGCGATGATCTCGCGGACCTCTTTGATTTTGGCCCACTCCAGGGCTGCAGCACGGTTGGCACTTTGCTTGGTAGCGTAGGTCCGTTTCAGCGTCTTGGCGTTGTCCGCCTTTCCTGCCAGCTCGGTGCCCTTGCTGTTTTTCTTCTTCGCTTTGTCGTGCCATTCCGCCTTCACGCCGGTGATGCCTTCCTCCGGATCGTGATCAAGCTCGCGCTCTGTATCGGCTGCCTCAGATTTCGTTTCGAATTCGATGCGTGTAGTAAACCCGTTGCCGCTGATGGAATGCGTGACGGTTTTCGATAGCCATTCCGTGGCATCGATATCTGCCTTGAATCCCGAAACCACTACAGGCGATTGCGGCATGATGCTGGCATCGCCGAGCGCAAGCTGCATCTCGAAAGTAGCCAAGCCACGTTCAATGCGCTGCCACTCGGCCACAGCGGCAGCACGCGCATCTGCCTCATTCGCAAACGTGGTGCGCAAGCGCTTGCTGTTGCCAGCCTGGCCCGCGACGACACTACGGCGTCGTCCGTATTTCTCGTCCATCCAGAAAGCGCGAACGCCGCTATACGCATCGGATTCCGAGCTGTGATATCGGTGCTGGTCCCCCAGCGCACGCACCACCTTCACCACTGGCAGCGGCTTGCCGCTGGCAGTGTGGCTCTCGTTGATCGGCATGAACAGCAACGTGTCATTTTTCACCGTGGCCACCGCGTCATATTTCTTGCCCAGGCGGCGCAGTAGTGCGGAATCGCTCTCATGCGTCTGGTCCAGGTGCTTGATGGCGATGCCGCGCAGGCCGGCCGAGATACCGGACGCCAGGCCATTGCCGGCAGCGATGGCATCCACCACGGCGCCGAGCGTGGTCTCATGGAAGCTGCGGTCGCGCTGCTGGCGAAACGCGTCAATCATGCTGGCCGACCTGGCGCGAATGGTGAGCCGGTCCGGCGCACCGCTATGCTCCACCTCAGAGACCACAAACGCGCCCTTGTCCACCAGCGGCGAACCGAGCCAGCCAAGCGCAAAGTTCAGCTTGGCGCCCTTGGGCGGTATCTTCAGCTTGCCGTCGGCGTCGTCCAGCTCGATGTCCAGTTGATCGGCTTCATCACCCCGGCACTCGCGCAAGGTGATGCTCATGAGCCTGTCGGAGACAGGGCGGCTGATGTCCTTTTCCTCGATGACAATGCGGAAGGCTGGCGCGGTGGTGGTCATTGGCCAGTCCCTCCGAACTTACCGACGATGCCACCGACCGTGGATTTAACGCCATCGATGGCACTGCCGACCACGTCGCGCGCCTTGTCCGCGATGCTGTTCGTGACGCCGTCGATGTCCACCATGTTGCGCAGATCCGAGATATCGCCCAGTCCGAGCGACGACAGCACACTGTCGTCTGTGCGCTTCAACTTGATGGTGAATTCGATGCGCTTGGCATCGCCGTCGCCATCCAGCACCGTGCGACCCTCGTCCATGCTCTCGATCACATAAGAACCATAAATGCGCCCGGTTCCCTGGATCAGGAACCAGCTCTTGCCCGTATCAGCCATCAGGCGCAGCGCGTCCAGCGAGAACGCACTTCCAGTCAGCTCGGGTGCAATCCAGCCCGACAAGGTAATGGTGTCATCTCCCTTGCCGGTGAACTGCACCGCATCGCGCCGGCCCACGCGCGAATTGCTGGCGAACTTCCATTGCGTCTGCCGCTGTAGCTCTTGATAGGCCAGCGTGGGCAAGCTGAACACGAACATTCCCAAGACCATCATCATGACGTTTTTCCTTAATCCCAATCTGCAAGGTTCGAGCGCTGGCGCGACGCCTTCATGCGGTCGCGACGGTCCAGCTCGGCGGCTACCGCACGGGCGATGGCTTGCTCATCCATGCCGGGCGTCGGCTGGATGATGATTTGCACGGTATCGCCCTCGTAGACGACGGGCTGCGCACTGCCACCGCTGATCGGCGGCCGGCTATCGAAGGCCATCGCCGGCACGCTGCCGGCGCCAATGGCCACGGCCGCACCAGCGCTGGCCAGCTTGCCCGCCAGGCTGCTGACCGTAGACAGCGGCCCGTCCTGGCCACGGTTCAAGCCCACGGCAAGGCCTTGCATGGTGTAGTCGCCCAGCTCTGCAAAGACCCGGCTCGGGCTATGAATATCGAGCTTTTCCTTGAACCAGCCTATAACGCTGGCCCCGGCGCCCAGCACCGCATCCTTGACGGCGCCGATGCCGCTGGTGATCCCATTGACCAGGCCGCGCAGGATCATGGCGCCGAACTCGGTAAATTTGGCCGGCAGCTCGATACCGAACCAGCTCATGACGCCGGCGAACGCCTGATAGAACAGACCCACCGGCGACCAATTTAAGATCAGCGCACCAATGCCGGCCAGGCCGCCCGCGAAGGCGCCGCGCACCTGCCGCCATAGGTTGCCGAAGAAGCTGGCAATGGGTTCCCAATTCCGGTACAGCAGATAGGCAGCGGCGGCAATGGCGGTCACCGCCAGGCCAATGGGGTTCATCAGGAAGATCCGCCCCAGCCACATGAAGACCGTGCCGATGCCGCGCAGGATCGGCATGAGCAAATTCCCCTGCAGTCCAATCTTGGCAAACAGGACGTGCAACATGGCGTAGGGGCCGATGACGGACGCCAGGGCCAGCATCAGCGGCCCCATCACTACCATGATGGCGGCGATGGCACTGAAACCCACAATCATGGCTTTGGCCGTGGCCGGGTTGCGCTCCATGAAGCCGGTCAGCGCCTGGACGGCATTGGCGGCCATCTGCAGGCCAGAGGCGTAGAGCGGCAGAATCTTGGTGCCCAGCTCCAATTTCAAATCCGCCACCTTGGCCAGGGTTTCCAGTTCCTTGCCGCTGGCCGTGTCCCGGCCGAGCTTGTCGAGCTCGTCGATGTTGGCGGCGCCCCGGTTCAATTTCTCATTCTTGTGGATCTGCGTGCGCTGCTGGTACATGGTCGAGAAGAGCTGCGCCGCCGTGCGGTTCGAGAAGATCCCACCGATGGCATCGAGGATGCCCTTTTCATCGGTGATGCCCTTGCTGGCCAACTGCGGCAGGAGAACTTTCTCCATCCATTCGAATTGATTCTCGCGGAACAGATCCGCGCCCTTGATGGCGCCAGGATTCAGGAAGGAAACCTGGCCGGCCTTGTCATGCTTCACCTTGGATTGGTCGCCGATCAGGCCCAGGTCCGACAGCATGGCAATGGAACGCTTGGTGGTGCGGCCCTGGTACAGGTTTTGGTAAGCGCTCATCATCGAGGTGCCGACCCGGTTGCCGCCCATTTCCTGCACCAGGGATTCGAGCTGGTAATAGAAGGCTTCGTCCTTGATGCCCTTGGCCGCAATACCGCCGGTCTTGATCAGGTTCAACCACTCGCCCGGACCGACGCGGCCGCCCGTGGCAGTCAGCACCTGCTGCACCATATTGGCCTGCTTGGAGAACGTACCAATGTCCTTGGTGCCGTTGCGCATTTCGATGACCTTGAGCATGTCCATGAACTTGCGCTCGTTCTCGGCGCCCTCGGCCTCCCCATAGAAGGCGTGATTGCCGAATTTCATCTTGGCCATCATCGGCGCGACCATTTCGGCGTGGTGCGTGTCGCCAAAGGCCGTAATGCCATCGCGCAGCAACTGCAGATTGTCGAGCTGGCTGGTGCCGTAGGTTTTCATGTCGCGCGCGAACTTGATCGCCTCGGCGGTCGCCGCCGGTCCCAGGCCGAGCGCACGCACGCGGCCGTTCTCGGTTTCGTAGTGTTTGGCTTCTTTCAAGCCGGCCAGCATCGGCGCGCCCATGGCAGCACCGCTGGCCGTGGCACCCACGCCGGCCGCTGCCAGGCCGCCTGCCGTACTGCGCAGCTTGTCGGCGCGCTGGCGCGCATTGGCCATGACTTGCTGCTGACGATTGCTGGCGGCCAGCTTCTTTTGCTGGTCGGCCAATTCGGCGTTGGTGGCGGCGATACTGTTCTTGAGCCAGGTCTGCGCATTGGCGAGCTGGCGCGCGCCAATGCCGGCATCGCCCAGGCGTTCGCGCAAGGCACGATACTGCGTGCTTTGCCGCATGCTGGCGTCCTGCAGCGACTTGACGCTGCGCACCGCTGCATTGAATTCGCGCGTCATGGCGCGGGTAGGGTTCTCGGTGGCCTTCATCCTGGCCGCCAGCTCGGACACACGCTGCTGCGCGGTGGCCAGTTCGGCATTCGTCTTGCGCATGCCCTGATGCAGGTCACGCAGGCCGTTGAGGTCGCTCTGTTGCTTGTTCAGCTCCCGCAGGCGGTCGCTGGTGTCTTTCAGTGCTTTGCCGGTGTCACGGGCGCCGCCGGCAATCTTCTTCAGCGGGGCGGTGATTTTCTCCATCATAGAGAACACCACCTGCATTTTCAGTTCATTTGCCATTTATTCCGCCCCGCTTCTTACTCGCGCGCGCTCGCGCCACTTCATGAGGTCTGCCAGTTCCAAGTCCCCCATCGCGGACGGTGGCCAGTGGAATACCGTCGCGATGTCGGCCATGGCGTCTTCTACTTCGATTGGGAGACCAAGGCGCGGTCCGCCTTCGGTGCCAAAAAAACAGAGACCTCCATGCCGCACTTGATCAGGTCGGCCGGGTCCATGGCGGCCACATCGAACTGCGTCAGGGCGGGTTCGCTGATACGCGGCAACACTACCTGCAGGGCGCTCACGTTCATGTTCATGAGATCCATCAGGCTGACGCCGCGCAGGGCCCCGGACTTGGGACGGCGCAGGGTCAGTTCGCTGATTTGGGTATTGCCGCGCGTCAGCGGCTCGTCCAGCTCGATGACGACGGTTTCGATCTTGGTGGCGGGTGCGGTGGTGGTAGTCATGGTGTTTCCTTGTGAGATAGGGAATAGGGAGAGCCAGGCGGCGTGCCGCCTGGCCGTTACAGACCGATGGCCTTGCGGATGTCGGCGCGGCGATCTTCACCGCCGACGATCTCGATGCCGTTCATGAAGTCGAAATCGAAGATCACCTCGTTGTCGATGGTGAGCTTGTAGGCGCTGAGCGGCATGCTGAACTTGTGCGAGGTATCGTCGCCCACCTTGGCATTGCCCATATCCACTTCTTTGTAGCGGCCGCGCACGGTGATTTCCACCGCCTGCACGGAACCGTCATCGTCGTTCTGGTAAGCGCCTGCGAAGCGCAGTTGCACGGCACCGTGGGACTTGGCCGCGTATTGCTTCAGGGCTTCCTTGACCAGGCCGCCGGCGGTCCACTCCAGCTGGATGGCTTCCTGGCCCAGGTCCACCGACACGGGGCCGGACATCCCGCCCGCGCGGTATTCTTCCATCTTGCGCGACAGCTTCGGCAAGGTCACCTCAGTGGCCATGCCGGCAAAGCTGATGCCGTTCTCGAACAGGTTGAAATCCTTCAGTTTGTGGGGCATGCCCATGTTTTGCTCCTATGATGTGAGGACGGGAGGCGGCCGGCTACCCATTAGGCGGCGACGCGCGCGGCGAAGTCGGCCAGGTATTGGTCGGTAATGCGCTGCTGGAACAGCAGGTTTTCCACGGGCGGCACTGGCGTGTAGCCGTAGTCGATCACGAGCTGGCCGGCCTTCAAGGTTTCCTTTTCGTTGAACTGCTCGTCGAACCAAGCTTCACCGTCGATGATGTAGCCGCTGGCCTTCAAGGATCGGAACTTGGCATTGATGCTTGCCACCAGATCCTTGACGAGCGAGGGCGTCATCGGCAGGTCGACATAGACCATATGCGCCTCGGCAATGGTGTCGGCCAGAACCTGTGCGGTGCGGGTGTAGTTCTCGAAGGGGAAGTAACCGCCCTGGATTTCGCAGGTGCGCGAGCCCCAGAAGCGGTAGCCGCTCATGTTGATGAGGGTGGTGACTTCCTTGGCATTGAGCACGCCCGCATCGGTGGCCGGGTCCTGCAGATCCCAGAACACGTCCCGGCTGATGCCTGTCGGGCCGCTCACCACCACGTTGGACAAGGTTTTGTGCCAGCCTGTCTGCTCGTCGATCTTGGCGCGCAGGCCCAGCGCGTAGGCCACGGCCGAGATACTGACGTCCGCGTTCGAGGTTGTGTCCCACGAGACGAATTCCGGCCAGATCAGCATGACCTCACGCTGGCCAAACTCCGCACGGTAGGCCGTGGCGGCCACCACTGTGGCGCAGTTCCAGCACGATGCGTAGACGAAGGCGCGCAAGGTCTGCGCCAGGGAGGCCAGTGCATTGGTCACCGCCTTGGTATCCAGGCCAGGCGCACCCAGGATACGCGGCTTGATGCCGAGCTTGGCTTGCGCCGCCAAGAGAGCTTTGGAACCGGTATAGCGGCCCTCGGCCGAGACGCCGCCGATGACCAGGCTGGTTTGCTCGGCTTCGTCGTCGCCTTCGGCCACGCGGACCAGCACCACCAGCGGTTTAGCTTGTGCCGCAATGGCTTCCAGCACGCGGCGCATGGTGCCGCGCTTGCCAGCCTTGGCCTGCGCCGCGACCACATTGGTAATCAGAACTGCGGTATCCAGCGGGAAGGCAACCGCATCCGCATCATCGGCCGTGACGATGACGCCGATGACGGCGGTGGAGATGGTACGGATGGGGCGCGTGCCTTCGTTGATTTCGATGACACGCGCGCCATGGTGATAGTCAGCTGCCATATTGATAACTCCTAGTGAGTGCGGTTTAGGCTTGCGCCGGGGATTCTGCGGTCGGCTCTTCCGCCGGTTCGTCCGGCGCGGGAATTTCTTCGATGACCCACTCGCCGGCGGTGTCATATTCCGGATCCATCGGACGAAAGGGCGAGAGCCAGCGCGCGCGGTGTCCAGTCGGGATTTCCGGCACCGCCGTCTGCACCGCCTGATAAGGCACGTTGAGACGATCCTCCATTGGGAAGGGGTAGGCAGTCACGGTATGCAGAAAAACGCCGTTGTCGTCGGTCTGGTAGCAAGTAATCGGGGGCATGATCAGAGGTGAATACGTGGATTGAATGCGGTGTGTTTGGGGGCTGTTTCTGCCCCTGCGATGCCAGCGGCCACAACGCTGGTCACTGCTCGCGTGCCAATGGCTTGTGAGCCCCCCGCGCCGTAGGGAACGACATCAGTGCCGCCCACCCCGCTGGAAAAGATCAGGCCGTGGTTGTGGTCCTTGAGCGTGTCCCCCTTATAAGCGCCGAGCGTGCGCGCACTGCCGTTATCGGCATCCGTGCCGGTGAAACGGGGAAACACGTCACGCAGATCCGGAAAGCGGAAGGTATTGGCATCCACATCGGCGAACTTGAACGTCTTCGCGGTCCAGTTCGCGGCCGCGACGCTATGCCCGTTCTGCTGTGCCCATGCCCAAATCGATGCTTGGCTAATCTTCGAGCCAAGCCCGCCGACCAGGTCGGCCTCATAAGATCGAGGTGCAGCCGTGGTGCCAAATTCCAACGCACCGCAACGCAAGGTCCGGTAACCATGAAACTCGCCAGTGCCGGCCACGTCCACCCACTCCATCAGGCCAATGCTCTTGACCATCACGACATCGACCAGCTTCTTTGCGGGAATAGCCGTCAGGAACGGAATCACGCCCGCCATGGCTTGAGCAATCGCGCTGGCCACAAACTCGATATTGGCCACCTGCCCCACATCGGCACCGGCCGCCGGAGTAGGTGCTACCGGCTGGCCAGTGAACACCGGGGATTTGAGTGGTGCCAGGTCGGCATGCGTATGCGCTTTCGGTGCCGCATAGGCCACGACGGCATCATCCGCATATTTACGGGTGGCCAGCACCACCGCCGGGTCAATTTTCAGCTCGACGGCTGCAGTGCTCGACACCAACAGGACAACGCGCACGACCTGATCCTTTCCGGCACCGTCACTCAGCAGAGGCTTATAGCTGGGCGGGCAGTTCGCGACTGCGCACAAGTTGCCGGTATCGTCGAAGATGCCAATTTCACGCACCCACCAGCCGCCGACATCGGCCGGCAACACCTGTTCGATGATGATTTGGCTGGCGTTCTTCGGATCCTTGTCGAGAGTGTTGATCGGGGCGCGGCGCTGTTCCTTGATCAGGCTTGTCTGCTTGCGGTCGGGCACCGGCACGACGCCATTACCATCGCCCACGGCCATGTGCGTGAGCTTCAGTGGAATGCCCAGCGCCAGGGCATTGGCGATTCGGGCCTCGCCGATCTCGGTCGGAATAGAAAAATAGGTGCTCATGGGTAGATGCTCATGATTTCGATGATGTGGGTGGCACAGCCAATAAACGGCCGGCCGCTTGCCTCAATGCTTTCAGGTGACCAGGGATAGACCGTGACGGCCTCGCCAAACTGCGCGTATGCGCCCACATTGATCTGTCCACGGGTCTCCAGATGGATGCGCAGCCCGGTCAAATGGCGGGACAGCGGCTTGGCGTCGTCAATGAGGCGTTCCATTTCGAGGAACATTTCATCGGTGATGCCCGAATCCAGCACGCCGACCTCAAGAGCAAAGGTGCCGCGCGGGCCGGTCGGCTCGGTCTGCCACCATTCACTGATCTTGATGATGTAGCCCAGGGACTCGACCACGCCGCGCACGGCCGCGATGGTGCCCTTGTGCTGGTGGATGTAGCGGGCGGCCTTGATCGTGCCTCGCTTGATGGTCTCGGGCCAGGTATCGTCCCAGCGATCCACGGAAAAGGACCAGGCCAGGAAGGGCAGCAACTCCACCGGGCAGCGGTCGGGATTCCACAGCAGACGAAGCGGCACCGGCGTGTCGGCCAGGGCGGCGCAGGCGCGCGCAAGAGCCCGCTCCAGGGGCGTGGTATTGGGCGGCAGGGTCGGGACCGAGTTATACATCGTCCACCTCCTCCAGCACTGCGGCGGTGATCTTGATGCCAGTACAGCGCGCCGCCTGCGTACGTCCACACAAGATATCGGCGGCCGGTGACTTCACCAAGACATTGCGCACGCCTTCGACCTTCAGCGCAGCCACGTAGGCATTGCGATAGACGCTATAGCCGAGTGGGCGCAGCGGCTTGGCCATGGCCGCCGCGTTCGCACGCGCGGCATTGACTGCAATAGCTGCCTCGGGACCTTTCTCGACATACACCACCGCTTCCAGCTCGTAGTCCGTGACCTGGCCTTGCACCACCGACACCAGATCGCCCAGCGGCCGGACATCCTCTGCCGACAGCGCCGCATCGACGGTTTGCAGCAGGTCAGCCGGCGCCTGCCAGTTATCCGAGTTCGCCAAGACGGCCACCACGACTTCGCACGGTGCCGGGCTGACGGCGCGCGCGTCAAGCACGCGCCCGTCGGCACTGCGCGCATGGAATTCATAGGCATTGCGCGGGCCGGCCGTCGAGAGCGCGTCAGGCGCTTCCTGAATGCGCAGGCGGTACGCATCGTCGCCTTCCAAGACCTCGGCCACCGGTGGCGAGGCGTCCGGATCAGCTTCGACCAATACCAGGCGCTTCACGTTGGTATTGGCGCCGATCTGGTCGAGATCTGCGCGGATGGCAAACGACAACATGACTGCCTTGGCGGCATCGTTGACGCGATTGCGCAGCAACAGCTCTTGATAGGCGTTCTCCTGCAGCAGCTTGGTAGCCGGCTCTGACTCCAGGGAAAGCACATTGGCAGCGGCCTCGCGCTCATTTTCCGGCAGCAGCGCCAGCACGGCCGCCTTGCGGCTGGCCAGGATCGTTTCGAAATCCAGGGTCTCCAGCACTTGCGGGGCTGGCAGCAACGACAGGTCGATAGGCGAGCTCATTGCGTCGCCCCTTCACGGACCTGCACGGAAAATTCGACAGCGGTGCCATTGGTCACCCCTTGGAGCACGACGGAGACTGCGCCGCTGGCATCCCTGTTGAGATTCACCGACGACAACGAGATGCGGGGTTCCCACAGCGCCAGACGGTAGGCCACCGCAGCGTAAATGCGCAGGACGGTCACCCCATTCAGGGGTTGGTCGATCAGCTCGGGGATTTCCGATCCATAGGCGCGGCGGCAGATGCGGGTACCCAGCGGCGTTAAGAGGATGTCGCGAACGGACTGGCGGATGTGATCCAGCAGAGACATGCTGCGGCCGGTGGAGGCGTTCATGGCGATCATGGCAGCGGCACTCCGGATTTCTCATCTCCGCGTTTGACCTCGCCGTGCGGGTGATTGCGCAGACTGATGTTCCCGGCTTTGACGTCCCCGGTGGCCGTCACGTCGCCCTCGATGACGATTGCTGCGCCACCGCCGCCACCCAGGACCTTGGCACCATTGTTCAGGGCGCTGAAGCCTTCCACAACGAGATTGCCCTTGATGGTCACGTCACCTGTGCAGGTAGTCTGCGGCGCGTCAGCGGTCACCGCATCTGCCTTCACCAGGGCCGAGCTGCCGGCCGGCAGGATGGCCGACAGCGAGTGCTGGCCGAAATCGTAGAGAACCACAGCGCCATCCGGGTAGTGGATGGAGCGAATTTTAAGCGAGGTTTGGGGGGCGGGAGATTCGACCGAGAACAAGCCGGCCAGGGCTTTGCCTTGGGTCAGGTCGCCGTTAGGCGAGAAGACGATGACCTGCTCGCCGATAGACGGCGGGCACCACTCGATTACATCACCCGCACGCAGGGCAATCCACTGCAGCCAAGTGGTGAGCAAAGTCGGAGACAAGCGCACGCGCACCTTGTCCGCCTTGATCTCGGCAATCTTGCCGGTGCGGATCAAATTGGGAATGGTGCGAACGAGTTCGGAGAGGTCGGGCGTCATGCAACCCATGTTGCCGGATCGCGCGCGAGAAGGCACTTTGCGGCGGGTTGTTATCCCGGATATTGCCGCTGCACTCTCAATATCCGCAATATTTCAACTGAAATAGGACAGTCACTCTCTGCAATTTAGGCGTAACGCATAGAGAGCAAGATACATCCATACCGAATCTGGATTCGGGTTCAACCTAAAGGAGAACATCATGCGTATCTATCTGGCACTACTGGCACTCACCGCAGGTCTGCTCGGAACATCTGGAGCCTATGCCGCCGACACCATCATGTCGACTTCTATCGATTGGGACTTGCTGGGTGAATGGATGCGCGAAGCCGGCCGGATGCCTCCTGGCTGAACAGCCTCACTTCTCAATCCAACTTGGAGAGTAACTATGCGTATCTATCTCGTGTATTTCTTGGTGGTAGTCGGGCTCATCGCCGCGTCTGGTGCTCGCGCAGGACAAACTTGCTACGAGGAGCCAGACGCTCACGGCGCACGGAGCGAGTTGATGAGCACCGCACTGCGCTAAAAGGACGGTTGGTCCAATCTGAGATTCGGCCAGCCGCGATCGCTCGGCATGGCCGAATCGAATATTCGTGGAGCGTTTTTGAGAACGCGGCTACTGGTGCTGATATCCCCCGCTATTGATGCTTGGTGGAACTTGGTCAGTTCTCGCTGACCGTACTGGAGCCCGCATATAAAGCGTAGTTACGATGGCTTTCTGCGCTCGCAATTATTTAATATCGTCGTTCGAGGCAGCGGTGAGATCCGAGTATTCAGCTATGTACATCTCTACCTGAAGGCTCAATATCTTCATCTCCGCCAGCATTTTCCGCAGTGCTCGCATCCCTTCTCGGCATTGCTCGCGCTCAGATGGAATTCCCATATTCAGGTCTTCTACCGAGGTGAGCACAGCTTCGCATACCTTATTCAATTGCTGCAGCTCAGCGATTTGACTCACGAACTTTTTCTTCTGCTCCATTTTTTGTCCCGCCACCTGAGAAAAAATACATCCCCAAAATCGACAAATAGTTTCTCAGCAGTTTATAGCAAGGTCATATCATTTTGTGAGATGTTCTAAGAGGCTACGACGAAGCTCTGCAACATCGCTCGCCGAGAAGCCCAGCAGCGATCGGGCAGGATATTTGTAATTCGGGCCGCGCGGCGCGACCTTGTCTTGCAGGCCCTCATGATGCACGTGTGCGATACGCGCAACCTTGCCGAAAAAGCCGACCGACGCCTGATTGGCATCTGCCTGGACTCGCAAGAAGGTGTTCGTCCGAAGCTTGTTGAACATCGCTGCCTTCTGCCGCTTGATCCGTCCAGACTTGCCACGCAGCTCCTTTCGGTTCTTGCGCGCCGGATAGGGTGTGCCATCGGGCGCTACCTGTTGGGCGATCAGCCGGGCATGCTCCCTTCGCAGATCGTTGGCGACCTGGCGCACAAGCTGACGCCGTTGCGCCGGCTGTACCTTGGCGATGAGGGCACCGGCCCATTCCTCCAGGCGTTGCAGATCATCACTCATGACAGTGTCGGCACGTCCCATTCGGCCAGCAGGCTGTCGCCCTGGTAGAGCTGCCAGAAGTCATCGGCGAATGGCGGGGTGAGATAGGGCTCGCCGGCGTGGATGATTTCCAGCCGACCGCCATCATGCCGTTTCACAATTGTGCGCTCGGTGAGCGCCAACTTGATCGATAGATCGAGAGAATCGGCACTGTTCATATCCACTTCGAAGCGGATGGCTTTCTTGGCGTTCTCGGGATTGGCGAAGGATTCACGCTGATGCACCCGCATCCAGGCCAGCAGCGGTACGAATACCAGATCGAGGTCCAGGCCGATATCAGTCAAGATCAGGTTCAGCACATAGTCATACTCGAAGGAGAGTCCGGCCGCGCCAGTCGCCCGCGAGCCGCCCTCGTCGATGAAGATGTGCAGCTTGTCCGGGTTCTGCGCCAAGTCCTTAATGGCCTTGCGCAGATAGTCCCGCAGGTTCTTGGGCTTGTACATTCAGTTTCTCGCGCAAGGCGTTGTAGGCGTCGATCAGGGCGTTGCTTTGTCGGATGGCGTCATCGCCTTCACTGGCGATGTCGTCAAGAAACTCTGCTGCCGCTGGCGTAAGTTCGGCTCGCGCTTCCTGGCCAGCTCCGCCGGCAGCGCCGGTATCTGTGCAACTGGTGCCGGCGGACACTGGAGCGACGACGGGGACTGACAGCCGGATAGCGCCACTGCGCACGCCAGCAATATAAGTGTCTTTCTCATGGCGGGCTGCATCCCTTTCATTGGTGAGCTTGTCGGTAATGACCTGGATGGCGTCGCGCGCGTTGCGCTCGGCCTTCAGCACCTGTCGCGTGCGTTCGGCCCTGGCGTCCGCCGCTGCCTGATTGGCCACGGCAATGCTAGCCTTCAAGTGGTCAATGTCTGCGTCCTTGCGCCATCCCTGGATTGCCCAGGCAGATGCGAAGGCAACCGCCAGTAAGCCGACGCCGAGCCCGGCACGCAACCCGGTGCGCCAGGTATCGGCAAGCGTCATGCCAACACCCCGCCGGCATCCAGAAAGGCCAAGTGCAGTTCCTCGCTGGTTTTCAGGGTCGGCAGCACGATGGCGTCACCGTCTTCCCGTGTGAATGCCTTTTCGAGATCCACATAGCGATGCTCGAACTGACCATAGCCAGCGCCTGGCAAGGAAGCCCAAATGTTTTTACACTTGGCGATGGCGTCAGCCAGGCGGCCGGCGTCGATATCGGGCAAGGCCCGGCATTCCTTGATCTGCTGCAAGGCGATGGCGTCTTGCACCTCAGGCCCGAACCCGGTCAGCCCGAGCCGCAGGCGATAGATATCGTAGTAGCGCATTAGCAACTGGTAGCCCCCGGCGGCGGTAGACCAATTCTTGATGCGGGGAATCCAGACCCGCACGCGCGGATGATCGGCGTAGCTGGTGAAACGGGTGCGGCCGACGATCTGGTCATATCCGCGGTCGCGCGTGGTCGGTGAATTGGACGTGCCTTCGGAGAAGCGCAGCATGCCCAAGAACGCGCGGCGGTTGTCGGTAACGTTCACAGCGTTTCCTTCACGTCGCGCGCCAGCTCGGCAATGTCCTTGCCCTGGCGTCGCTGAAACCACAGCGCCACCGCCCGAGTGATCCACCAGGCCGGCGCACCTACCATCAAATCAACCGGTTTCGGGCCGAGCACGGCGGCAATCGTCGGCACATGCTGCAGCAGCACCGAAAATGCCAGGTCTCCAAACATGATGGAGAACGCTCCCGCGCAGGCCAGACGCACCACGAATTCCTTTTCGTTGAAGGAGCCATCGAGATTGCGCGGGGGCAGGACGATATAGAGCAGTGCGGCACCGACCATGCCGAGCACGGCCTTGATGCCGTAGATTTTCAGGATGGCAGCGATGCCACCAGCGGATTCTGCTGCCATAACGTGGTTTCCCCTTGTCAGTGTTTTCGTATTCATGTTGTCAGTCCCACAGGCTGATGCTGTCTTGTGCGGTGCTGGGCGCTTCTACCGCTGCTGGTAGCGTGACCATCGTTCCCGCTGGCAGCACGGCCCCCAGGGCGGCCAAGGCGGGATTGAGCGCCAACGTCTGCTCCACATAGCCACTACTGGCGCCCAGGTAGCGAAACACGAGGGCATCGAGGGTGTCGCCCTGCTGGCTGCGCACTTGCATCAGATCAGCTCCACGGTTGCATGCGTGCGGCCGAGAATGTCATTGATCGCCCAATGTCCATTACGGCGCTGCACGTCCGGGGCCGTGTCCATCCATTCCATGTTTTTCTTGTCGGTGAGTGCGCTCGCGGTGGTGTCGTAATCCCGATAGCTCTCGAAGATGTCAGCCTTGGCGAAGCTGTAGACGGCGCGACGATAGTGCGCGACGTACTGGCTTTCACCGTCCACCTTGAGCGCGGGCACCTCTTCCAGCTTCTGGATGCCCTTGGCCAGGTAACTGGCCTGCCATTCACGCAGCAGCCGATTCGTGGTCAGGATCGCGTCCACCAGGGCCGGACGCAGGCGCGCGTCGGTCACGGTCGAATCCAGCCGCATGGCATCCCGCATGGCCGGCATGCTGATGTCGGGGAAAAATCCATCATTAGTGATGGCCTTCACATCGGCCGGCACGGTCGGCCCCGCCGTCACCGGCACGTCGTCGATATAGCTCATGGTGTTGAAGTCATTGGGGGGCGGTGGCCGAGACATCCGACGAACAATGCCGCTTCCGTCTCGGGCCGCCCCTGCGCCGTGGGGTGCTCTTTACTTGGCCGGCTCGGCGAATTTCTTCAGTCGCCGTTCCAGCCGCTCGATTTCCTTCTTGACGCCGGCCGCCTGGTGCAGCTCGCTCGCACGGGTGAGGTGCTGCAGCGAAGCCGTGGCGCGGTCAGCGGTGGCCGCCGTGATGTTCTCGGCATCCACCTGATTGACCAGCTCCAGCAGGGCCAAGCCCAGCGCCTTATGCACCTTGGCGCGTGCTTGGTCGGGGGTATCGGCATTGCCGGTCATGGCCAGCACCTGTTGCAGGATCTCGGCCGCGCGGGCCGGGTCATCCTTCAGCTTGCCGCCCAGGCTGGCGCCCGCGAACTCATCCTGCAGCAACGTGGGCAAGGTGCGGTCGTACCGATCCGGTAAATTGAACTGGTGTTCCAGGGCATAGGCCGAGAGCTGCAGGGCGCGTTCGTAGTCGCCGACATCGATGTGCCACACCAGCACGTTGACCAGCACTTCGTCGTGCGCGCCACGGCCGCCCGCCAGTACGCCATCAATCCAGTCCTGATAGGCCGGCAGCAGGGTGGCCTTCATCTCGATTTTGCGTTCGATGGACTGGATATTGGACAGCGTGCGGCGGTCCTCATGGAGCTTCATCAGCATCAGCTCATAGGCGCTGCCAGTGGTCACGCCGCCCGGCTCGCCGGCGGACGCCGCCAGCTTGCCGAGCATGCGCTCCCGGTGGCGCGCGGCAGGAGATAGGCGGGACATTAGGCGCCGCCCGCTGCCGCGTCCTGCAGCACCACGTTTTCCACCAGGGCGGCCAGGCCCTCGTCCTCGATCACATAGGCGTCATTGGACGATTCATAGTTCTCGATGCGGTCGGCCTTCGGTTCATCGACCACGCGACGACGACGGCCGCCGTTCTGGAAGTAGATCGACAGGTTGTCCAGGCGGGTAATCAGCATGGCATTGGCCGGGAAGGACGGCACGCGCACCGCCGGCAGGCCGCCGATACGCTTCTGGCTGATGATGATGTCTGCGGCCAGGGTCTCGGTCGGCGCCTTGTCCTTGTTGATCAACGGGAAATACTTGTCGTGCAACAATTCACGGCCGACGATGACCACCAGGCCGGTATCGTCCTGATACCACGGGTCCAGATTGGTCACCGCGTCATATACGGCAGCATCGAGGTTCGCATAGTCCGCACCGGCACCACCGCCGATGATCACCTTGCCGGGCAAATCCTGGCCGACCAGGCCCATGACGCGCTGCGGCGAGTTCTCCCGGATCTGTTGCAACCAGCCCTTGTTCACGTCCTGCAGCAGCGGATACTGCGTCAGATTGGTATCCGCCGCGACCTTCACGCCGTTGAAACCGATCATGATGCGGTCCAGCGCCTGGCGCTTCAGGATCGCATTGGCCACGCGGGTCTGGAAGTCTTTGAACTTGGCCCAGGCATCCAGCTTGGCATAGGTGATGTGCGTGTCGAAATTGGTCTTCTCGCAGCGATAGCGGCTGTTGGTCATGGCCGACGCGTCACGGGTGCTGCGGCGCTTGTCGCCGCGCGTGTCGGTGCGGCTGGCGATGGGACCGGACACGCCCAGGCCGATTTTCTCGCCTTCCAGCTCATCGACGCCGATGATGTTGATGCTACCCAGGAATTCGGACGATTCCTGCATCTTGTCTTCCAACTTCTGCTGCACGCTCGGATCCACCGAGAAGGTGGAATGGACGGTACCGCCGGCAACATCGTTGAGCGTCGCCAGGCGCGAAGTGTAGGCGTTATAGGCGGCGCGGGTCTGATTCTTCATGTGTTCTGCTCCAGTGAAATGCGGAAATGGTTTGCTTCGTGGGCCGGCAGCTTAGAACTCGGTCTGCACGGTGCCGCTGTTGCCGCCACCGGTGGCCGGCGGGCGCTGCACGTTGCTCTTGTCGGTCAGGTTGATGCTCTGGCGGAATTGCTCGGCAGCGGTCGATTCGTCGCCCACTCGCTTTTCCAGCTTCTCCAGACGCGCAACGACCTCGGCGACGTCCTTGCCCGCCTGCGCGGCGGACTGCGCGAACTCGCCGACCTTCTCGGCCACAGCGGTCATGACGGCAACCACGTCGGCGTGCTGGGCATCGGCTTTCTTCTCGCCGCCACCGATGCGACTGAACAGTTGCTTGATGGTCTCGGCCACGCTCGGGCCGTCTTCCTCGAATTCGAGCTTGGCCTCGATGGCTTCGGAGAACAGGTTCTCCGGCTTCAGCTTGCGGGGAGTAAAGGGCGAAGCCTTCGGATTGGTGGCCGAGAACTGCAGAATTTCGGTGCCCAGGCTGGCGGGGCTGTCGGTCACGGCCAGGCCGACCAGGTATGAGCTGCCGGTATCAGCGAATTTGTCGGCCAGCTCGATGCTGGTGAAAATCTTCTGACGGTCCTTGTTCATGGCGATCAGTGCGGGCGTCGGTTCGATCTGGGCGAACAGGGCCAGGCGCTTACCGTTCTCGGTGTCGACCTCTTCGGCCTTCACTGCCAGCACATCGCCGTAGGCCTTGAACGGGCCATCAGGAAGCAAGCTGCGCAGATGTTCGACCCACACGCGAGCGCCGTAGGTTTTCACGTTGTAGCTGTCGGCCATCTGCTGGATTTGCTCGCGGCTGATGCTACGGCCGTCGGTGGTCGCGCCCTCGGTCGCGACGCGGAAAAATTTGCTCTTGGTTGCCATGGATTTTCGCGCTCGTTATCGGTTGATCGGATAACGTCATCTTCTGCCGATGGGCGAAATGCATCAATCAAGTGAGGGTTGTTATCGGGGATAGCGACTCGGCAAAGTCCCCGCTACGCGCGCGCGCCGTCTACGCTTGCGGCATGTTAGAAATTCCAGAAGACATCAAGGACAACATCGACCAGGCGACAGAGCCTCGGCAAGTTGCGCGCCGGCTCTACTTCGAGGGCTGGCGCATCTCGTCGATTGCGCGCCATCTGAAGATCAAGCGATCTACCGTCAATAGCTGGAAGCACCGCGATGAATGGGAAAAGGTCTCGCGCCTTGAGCGCGTAGAGATTGCCCTTGAAGCGCGCATAGTGCAACTGATCGCCAAGGAAGTAAAGGGTAATGGCGAGTACAAGGAACTCGACGCGTTGATGCGTCAGCTTGTGCAAGCGGCGCGCGTGCGTCGCTATGAGCAGCCGGGCGGCAACGAAACCGACCTCAATCCCAAGCTCGCCAATCGCAATGCCGGACCGAAGAAGAAACCGGTGCGCAACGAGTTCAGCGAAGAGGCACAGCAGCGCATCGTCGAGGCATTCAACGATTCTCTGTTCGACTATCAAAAGGTCTGGTACCGAAATGGTAGCGAGCGCACGCGCATCATCCTGAAGTCGCGTCAGATTGGCGCGACATGGTACTTCGCGCGCGAAGCTTTGATCGATGCCATCCAGACCGGGCGCAATCAAATTTTTCTCTCAGCCTCGAAATCGCAAGCGCATGTCTTCAAGCAATACATCATCCAGTTTGCAAAGGACGCATGCGGAGTGGAGCTGTCCGGCGATCCTATCGTATTGCCCAATGGCGCACACCTGTATTTCCTCGGCACGAACGCACGAACTGCCCAGGGTTACCACGGCAACTTCTATTTCGACGAGTTCTTCTGGACGCACAATTTCACCGAGCTGAACAAGGTCGCGTCCGGCATGGCCTTGCACAAGAAGTGGCGTAAAACCTACTTCTCGACGCCCTCGGCCACCACGCACCAGGCCTATCCATTCTGGACCGGTGAGGCGTTCAACAAGCGCCGCGCGAAGGGTGAAAAGGTCAACATCGATGTCAGTCACAAGCGCCTGTCATCTGGCTTCACCGGTGAGGACAAGATCTGGCGCCAGATCGTCACGATCATGGACGCGGCGGCCGGTGGCTGCGACCTGTTCGACATTGACGAACTGCGCGACTTCGAATATTCGCCGGACCAGTTCGACAATCTCTTGATGTGTAACTTCATCGACGATTCCGCGTCGGTGTTCCCCCTGGCCGACCTGCAGCGCGGCATGGTGGATTCGTGGGTTGATTGGGATGACTACAAGCCCTTCACGGCACGCCCCTTCGGCCATCGGCCTGTGTGGATCGGCTATGACCCTTCGCTGACGGGCGACAGCGCCGGTTGCTCGGTGATTGCCCCGCCGCTAGTCCCTAGCGGCAATTTCCGCATCCTTGAACGCCACCAGTGGCGCGGCAAAGATTTTGCGGAACAGGCCGCGCTCATCAAGGAAATGACCAGCCGTTACAACGTGCAGTACATCGGTATCGATACCACCGGCATGGGCGTGGGTGTCTTCCCGCTAGTAAAACAGTTCTTCCCAGGTGCCACCGCCATCAGCTATTCGCCGGAAGTCAAAACGCGGATGGTGTTGAAGGCACAAAACATCATCCGCAGTGGCCGCGTGCAATTCGATGCCGGCTGGACAGACATCGCGCAGTCCTTCATGGCCATTCGCAAGATCCTCACGCCAAGCGGCCGCGCTGTCACCTATGACGCCGGCCGCTCGGAAGAAACCGGCCACGCTGACTTGGCCTGGTCCGTCATGCACGCCCTCGACTATGAGCCCTTCGAAGGCACCACCGCTAACAACACATCTTCCATGGAGTTCTTCTGATGAAACACAGAGCACGCCGCCGCGCGGCTGCATCCGACAACACCCTGCCGGCCAAGGTCGAGGCGCCACCGCTAGCCGTTGAGGCATTCTCTTTTGGCGATCCTTCGCCCGTGCTGGAAGGCCGCGACATGCTGGCCGATGTCGAGTGCTACCGCAACGGCGATTGGTACGAGCCGCCCTTGAGCATGGTAGGCCTGGCCAAGTCCTTGAATGCCAGCGTTCATCATGCCAGCGCGATCTGGTGCAAGGTCAATATCTTGGCCTCGACCTTCCAGCCGTCCGCCATCTTGTCGCGCGGCGACTTCACGCGTCTGGCGCTGGACTTTCTGCTGTTTGGTAACTGCTATGCCGAGCGGCGCGAGAGCATGACGGGCAAGCTCTTGAACCTCAAGCCAGCATTGGCCAAATACACGCGCGTGGGTGTGGAGCCAGGGCGGTATTTCTTCGTCAATGGCTGGCGCGATACCTACGAATTCGAGTGGGACGGTATCTGGCACCTACAGGCCCCCGACATCAACCAGGAGGTGTATGGGGTGCCGCAGTACGTGAGCGCACTGCAATCGGCTTGGCTCAATGAATCCGCAACTCTCTTCCGCCGGCGCTACTACCTCAACGGCTCGCATGCGGGCTTCATCCTATACATGACCGACACGGCCAGCAACGTCAATGACGTGGACAAGCTGCGTGAGGCGATGCGCAACAGCAAAGGGCCGGGCAACTTCCGCAACCTGTTTGTGTATGCACCAGGCGGGAAGAAAGATGGCCTGCAGATCCTGCCGGTCTCCGAGATCGCTGCCAAGGACGAGTTTTTCAACATCAAGAACTGCACCCGTGACGACGTGCTGGCCGCGCATCGGGTACCGCCGCAGTTACTCGGGACCATGCCCAACAACACTGGCGGATTCGGCGATGTGACGAAGGCTGCTGCCGTCTTTGGCTGCAACGAGATTGAGCCGTTGCAGGCGCAGTTCCTTTCCTTGAACGAGTGGGCCGACCAAGAGGTGGTCCGGTTCCGTCCCTATCAGCTTCCTAGCAATGAGGGTAAATAACCATGAGCGATCACGCCGACAACGCGGACAGCCGCATCTATCGTACTATCGCGGCCGGCCTGGCCGCAGCAAGACGAGCGCCAGCGCTGCAGCCTGACTGCCGCTGCCATTTCTGCGATGAGCCCGTAGCCGTTGAGCTGCTGTTTTGCAATATGGACTGTCGTGATGACTATCAGCGCGAGGCAACTGCTCTGCAGCGCGCCGGCCGGCGCAACAGCTGAATCAAAGGTGGAAAAGGAAAAAGGCCTCGCAGCAAACACTACGAGGCGAAGATGCAACACTAGAGGTATTCTCTTGTTGCACCAGGGGATACCCCGAAATGGGGGCACGCGAATGTAACACATGGGATGCCAAATTACACCGGTCGAATGAGAATCCTTGATTTAAACTGAGCAATGCAATAGATTAAGAACGCTACTCCGAACTGTCATGTTTGGATCGAGCCCGCTACCGCATGGTGGCGGGCTTTTTTTTTGAAAGCGTATTCGCGGCGCGTACGCAAAACCATGCAACTATAAGCGAATGCCCTGGCAAGGCGGGCAGTAGGATGTATCGAACCATCGCCGCCCACCGGGCCGCCGCACGGCAGGGGCCCGCATTGCTGCCGGATTTCGCCGCCACTTTCGCGATGAAACGGTGGATACGGAGTTTCCGTTCTGCAATTCCAATTGTCGTGACGATCTCGAGCGGCTCGCAAATGCCACGCAGATTAAGACCCATGAGATTTTTCTCGCGTGCCGGGATCGACTCTTTCGCCTTAGCGCTTATATCCCTGAACTGACGCCAGTTTTCTTCGACTTCTGTAAATTGCGATTCCCGCGACGCGAGATCTTCAAGTGAAATACCTGCGATTTCGGATCATAATAAAAACAGCCAATAATGCCCTGAAGGGCAAGTAGCCAAAAGAGGGGGAGACAGATCATGCTAGAGAGAACTCGCACTCTACTAATCGTTGAGGACGACAAAGATGTGCGCGCTATTTTTGCAGAGCTTTTCGCGCAAGAAGGCTATCACGTACTGGAATCCTCAAACGGAGCTGAAGCGTACGACACGCTGCTTGGCGTCGGCGTTAAGGTGGATGCCATTCTCACCGATCTCCGAATGCCGATCATGAATGGCCTGGAGCTTGCGATCAAGATCAAGAATGACCCGCATTTTTCTTCTACGCCCGTGGTTCTGCTGAGCGCGACTCCGATGCAGAACTCTTGGGAGGCAAGGAGAATCTTTGACGCGCTGCTGGTGAAACCGTGCCCCCTATCATTGCTCCTTTCCACCATCGAGGCGGTTCAGCCCTCAGATGTGAATATCGCATTGCAGGGCGGACATGAAGCTGCTTTTCGCTAAGCTGAGCTGTGCACGTCTGACTCGCGGGCGATTTTCAGATGGGCTCTCCAGATGCCCATACTGCGCAAACTTGTGAAATCAGGATA
>Ga0105238_10000826_pt1 | contig 32052 bp, 39 predicted proteins | sample KBSC34metaG_FD_81526 | JGI IMG/M metagenome (GOLD analysis project Ga0105238, IMG submission 81526) | Corn rhizosphere microbial communities from Kellogg Biological Station, Michigan, USA - KBS C3-4 metaG | ecosystem: Host-associated > Plants > Roots > Rhizosphere > Soil | place: Michigan, USA...
GTGTTCGACCCGAAAGCCGTTCCTGTGCAGGTTGAAGTAGTGCATAATCCTCCGGGGAAGTGGGCCACGACAATGGCATACGAACCGTTGTTCGTGCCTCCGGTGTAATCCTTCCCGGTCTGATAAACAACGTTGTTCTCGATGACGTTGCCCGTTTCGCTATAAGGGCACACCGCATAATCGTTCTGTGGGGCGCAAGTACAAGGCGCGTTGGCTCCTGGTCCGCAGTTCGACAAGCCTTCATTACCGTTGTAGGTTCCTAACTCGATCCCTCCCGACGCATTGTTGAAGCTGAGATTTCCCCGTATGAAGGAGTTTGTGACGCCGTTCTGAAATGATATGCCCTTGATGAGTGTGTTGTAGACTACGTTCTGATCGAAAGCCACGTTCGACATCCGGCCATTCAAGTGGACGCCGTTGTAGTCCTCTCCGTAAAGTAGATTGCGCCTCACGGTGATGTCTTGCGATGTCAGCGCCCGCGATCCGAGATAGATTCCGTGCTGGCAGGAGCCGCCGCCACAAGCATTATCGTGGAAGGAATTGTACTCAATCAGAATGTCGTGGAGGCCGTTGAACGCGCTGACCCCGCCGAGGCCACAGGCCGTATAGCATTCGTTGTGACGGACGGTGATGTGATGCCACGCTGCCACGCTGGCCGTGTCGAGCGTCCCGCCGTCGATGAATCCGTTATTCCCGAAGATCCCCGTGGCCTTGAATCCATCGAAGGTCAGATAACTCTGCCCGACAGTTTCAAAGGCTGTATTGCCGGTTCCGTTCTCATCGAAGAGAACAGACTCTCCAGGGTAAGCCATGAAGACGATGGGATTGCCGGAAGATCCAGAGCCTGGAGACATCAGAGCTTCGGTGTAGGTTCCGGCCCGCCACAATACGAGGTCGTTAGCCGCCAGGGACGTTCGGATGTGTGCAAATGTGGCGCAAGGTGTTGAGATGGCGCTTGTCCCGTTCGTGTCGTGGCAGGTGTTTGAGTCGGACCCAGTCGTAGCAAGATACCAGAAGTTGGTCGGGCTATAGCCGAGATGCAGAAGGAAGATCTTCAGAGTCCCGTACTTGGTGATTCCCTGCGCTCCCGTATGAACAGTGGAGTCGTTATCATCTGCATCCGGTCCTGTGCAAGTAGACCCGGTTCCATAGCCGTCACCATCCACGTCGATGCAGGTCATCGTGCTCGCGCCCAGGCCCGATAGGTAGGGAGGCCCCAGAGAACCAGCGAACGCCGAGGATAGTAGAATGCAGAGAGTGCAGCACAGTAGCCCGATTGCTCTTATGAGATCGCTTGCGTGGCTGGAGAACGGTCGAGATTTCACGAGCCCTAATGGGGAATTGCGCGTGTCCATTTTGCGTTGGCCGTGGATGCGATGGAAGCTGTCAATACTCGCTGGCGAGCGATGGCGATCCATGGTAAGCGGAACCTCGCACGAAGAATTGCGAGTTGAGCTCGGCCGATTCATGTAGATCCTAGAACACCCCGCCGTGACTAGGAGTATTGGAATCGCTGCTGGCCGCCGCCGCCTTGAAGGAGATAATCGCCGCTGCTTGATCTCCTGTGGCTGTCGGAGTCCACGTAGGATTCTCCGTGGTCGCGGTCGTTTGTATTAGTTCCGCCGAAGCTCCTCCTTGGGCATTCCCACCACTTAAAGAAAACTCATCTAGCTTTGTGAAGCTGTTATTGATGCTGTAGGGAGTTGCGCCCGTGGCTGTGTTTACGTCCCCCGCTAGAACTAACTCATTCGCGACCGATGGCGTAATTGACCCAGTTTGACAGGTAGAAGTGCAACTAGCATTGTTCGTTGCAGTTTGGTCTTTTGGGTCTGAAGACGATTGCACTCCTGAATAACATGCCGCATATATAGTTGGGAAGCTCCCGCTTGTAACTGTCACCGTCATAGAGCCTGAGACAGATGCACTGTAAGCGTAGAACCACGCGCCATTTGCATTTGTACTGGCTCCCGCCACATTCGTAGTCGAATGCCATGTATTTGAAGGGGAGCTACTGACGGATGCCCCGGAAGTTGAGGCGCCATAAAACACTACCCAAACTGCAACGAAATTCCCGCCCGTGCAGTTCATCGCGGCTGTCGTGACAGTACTGGGGTTGCCGGTTCCTTGAGCAGCCTTGTGGTCAAGGCGTACTATCGCCGCGCTGAGATTGAGCGCGACAAGGAAACACGCTGCGAGTAGTTTTACTGGTCGCATTGAAGTGTACCCTGCACCATCTTGGCGGTGTTCGCCACGGACACATTCATAGCCATGATGTCGTTCGCCGTTACTGTTGTGGTCGTGAAATCGCTCACTGTGGTCGAGTGAACCGCCGTTGCTGAAGGTACTCCAAGTCCGCTAGTTGAGATTGAATTACTTACTGTTGGAATGGCCGTACCGGTTGCTACCTTCCAGAACTTCACTCGCAGTGTCGTGTCCGTCGCATCGACCAGCAGATTGTAGGCGCTGATCGTACAGGCAAACGGGACCGTGACGTAGGCCGTGTAGGAAGTGGTCAGCGCGGCTGAGTTTGTGGGATCGCCCAGAGTGAACGGGATGCCTCGCGCGCGGGTCGTGGCCGGTAGATCGGCCTGGGCAATTGAAGCACACGTGCCCCGCGCCGACGTGTCGATAGATCGTTCAAATTGATTTGTGCAGGTATTGCCTGGAGTGTTGCCGTTGACTTTCACTACGGTTACCGCGTTGCTGCCTGACGTGGTAGCGTCTCCGCTCAGTTCTGCTCCCGTAGCTGTCTGCGTGGAGCCTGCGACGCGCAGCAAGCCCGCTGAAGGGTTAACGGTGGCAACTAGACAAGTCGGACAGGCGAACGTCTGGACATTTGCGGCTTCAGTTAAGGTAATAGGAGCCGTGACCGCGAAAGGAGCATTGGCGACATAGTTATTGCCTCCCGTAGCCGTGTCGGATTCAATCGTGGTGCATTGATACTGCGGGAGGCTAATATTCGAGGAGCCACCGTTGATCGTCGCTGTGCCCCGCGCAATGGTCAGTGCCGTGGAATTGATGTTACATACTCCTACGATCCAGGGCATGGTCGGCACGGTCGAAAGCAGGGTGTAGGTTTTGTTCGTCCCGTTGAAGTAGATTACGGTTCCGCTGTCTCCTGAAACCGCGCTGTAGTCAACTGTTTTGCTAACGACCGTGCCGCCTGAAGTGCCCCCGCCTGTATATTGCGGGATGTTGAGCGTGTTGGTGCTTTGCGTATACGTCGATGCGCCGCTGCTCCCCGTCGTGGTCAGGGTTAAAGGAATCTTAGTGGCATTTGTCAGATCCAGAGCCGATGGAATACCCAAGTTTGGGGTCGTCATCGCGCAATTGGTGGTCATGCAAAAACTTCCGGTCCCGCTGATTCCGGTCCAGGCCCAAGTAGCTTTATTTGAGGACGGAGCTCCGAAGAGCATCACATTGTTCGCGCTCGGAACGGAATTGGGAGATTCCAGACGAACTGAGGTCGTCATGGTTGCAGGAGCCCCGAATCCAAAACTATTCGCGGGTACGGTCACTGAAGTACCGGCTCCCATGTCAATCGCCCCAGCGTTGCCACTTCCCACACCGCTCGAAATCGTCCCCGGAGTAGACACATTTCCGCTCGTATCTAGCGTTGTAGTGGCCGATGGCGTTTGAATCGCCGTCCCGCCGCCGCCCGTGGTAATCGCCGTGCTCGTTACGCTGCCCGCTCCGACAACCGTTACCGTTCCGGTTCCGGTCACTGTTTGAAATGTCGGATCAGCCGAGGCTCCATTGCTGGTCAAGACTTGGCCCGAAGTTCCCGCCGCTGTAGAGGTGGGAGCTGTCCCGGCCCCTCCGCCGATAACAACTCCGTGTGCGGTGAGTGCCGCCGAGGAAGCCCATGCGGCCCCACTAGAAAAGTAAGGGATACCTCCGCTGGTTCCGGCCACTGTGAAAGCGGGGGTCGAGGTAGGCGTTGCGATGGAAATTAAGCCACCGGTGAAACCCACGCTGGTTACCGTACCGGAGCCGCCGCCTGAATATTGCGGAATGTTCAGTGTGCTGGTGGCTTGCGTATAAGTTGCAGCTCCACTCGTCCCGGTCGTAGTGAGCGTAATTGGAATATTTGTTAAATTTGTCGCATTGCCGCTCGTGGGGGTTCCTAGGATCGGAGCAATCAGCGTCGGCGTGTCATTGAACATCACCGAACCAGTTCCGGTCTTGGTGGTCATCGTCGCAAGGAGATTGGCGCTCGTCGGAGTTGTGAGGAATGTCGCTATTCCGGTTGCCGGGGTCGTTGTCGCAAGCGCTGTCAGGCCGAGGTTCGTTCGAGCTGTGCTCGCAGTAACGTCAGAAAGGTTATTCGCCGTGAGCAAATTCAGAGAGGCCGCGCCAGTTAGTGAGGCCGTGATCGTTGTTCCGGAGATTACTGGCGTGGCAGGTTGACATGTACCTGTCGACGCCCCGGCCACAAGGATCTGGTTCGGGCCAGCGGTAGGGATGCAGCCAGTTCCGGAGATGGTTGTAGTTCCTCCGCTGCCGCCCCCGCCCAGCGGCTTCTGGGCGAATACACTCCCGGCTAACAACAGAACCGTAAGCGCTATCTTGAGCATGGCTAGTTCTCCTTCCAGGCCATTACAACTTTCACGTCTCCACTAAGGGCCGTTATGCGGATCGTGAAATTGGTAGCCGTTCCGTTGCCGTGGAGCGTCTTATCTTCGAGATTGAATGACTGAAGACCACCGCCGACATTTCCGTAATGCCCAAGGACGGTTCCGCTTCCGACGTCGCTCGCTGTAAACACTGTGGCTGTCGCCGCGCGAGCATCCGGATTGATTTTGTTGACGGTCGCCGCAGTGTTAGCTGCCGCCGTCCCGTCCCGCTCCATCGTGTAGTAGCACGTGACGGAGCAGAAGACCGACGCCCACACGAGTTGTACATTACGGCTTCCGGTCGCGGGCTGCTGGACCGTCACGATTCCGGCCGTGGCTGACAGCGTGGCGCTGTAGGTGACCGTGTACTGCGCTCCTGGCGCTGGCTCGTCGGCAACGATACCGACACAGCAGATTACAAGTAGGGCTATCAGCCTTTTCATTGGTTGGTCTCCTGAAACTGTTGAGTTGAGTTAAATCTTGGGCGTGCGAAATAGCTTAGTGAGCCCGTTTAGGCTGGGCTTCGGAGCGCCCTCTACTACTTCGTGAAACTTGCCGAACCGGAGCGCTCTACGGATCCCGCGCGCCCGGATCTTCTTGGGGTCATACAGAACCGTGCCGTGCTCCGTGTTGATAGTGCGAAGGTGCTGCGGGATCGCCTCAGAGCTATCGAGGATGGCCGCTTTTGATTTTCCGGTCGTGACGGACTCCATGCGCCCCTTGGCTTGTGCGGCAAGAAAGTGCTCGGGCTGAATCTTCCAATCGGTTACTGGATCCGCCATCCTTGAGCCTCCAGTTTTGCTTGGGCGTCTTGCGGGGTCATTCCCTGCGCCGCGGCGAAGTCATTCAGTTGAGACGCGGGGAAGGTGCGCTGCTGGGATGCGGCTCCTATGCCAGTTGTCGTGGCCGCTCCCGGTAGGCTAGTAGTCGTCGCCGTGAAACTCTTGCCGATTCCTGGCGTGAATAACAGATTTGCAGCCGCGCGAGCAGTTGCCATTTCTGTGGCAACCGCCCCCACCGCTAGCGGGTTACCCGTGAGAGCGGAGAAGAGCGCGGCCCCGGCAGCACCGTAAGGCCCCAAGGCAGCAATCATTTTAGCGGTTCCGGATGGGTTTTTATCGGTCGTAAGCGCCTTCGCTGCCAGCATAAATTGATCGATGTCATTAGCCTGCTTGCCAAACATCAACGCCTTCGTTTCTGGCCCCAGCCTGTCCCATGCTTGAAGCATCCCGGGGGCTCGCTTGAATCCGCCTTCCTTGGTCGCCTTGTTCAGTAGATCTTCTATAAATACTCTTCCGACTGTGCTTAGTTCTTTCGGTGCTACCTTGCTCAGATCCTTCAGTGTATTGACAACGCGATCGCCTCCGCGCGTTAGGTTGTCGAACAGAACACCCGGCTCCTGGTTGACATTATTGATGTCGTCCAGCAGGTCCGCCGTGGAATAATATGCCCGGACTGTATTCCGTGCGGACTTTAGAGTTGCCGGTATAGTGGGGTCGGCCTTAGCTAACGCTTGAGTTAACTGTTGTTCTCCACCTGTGATGATTTTCCGAGCCAACGCCTGCGATTGATTAGTAAGATAGGGGCTCGCTCCATCACGAGAAATAGCCTTAACCGCTCCAAGGAACTTGTCGAAGTCCATCGCGCTCATTTGAGAATCCTTGGAGCCCATGAGGTCCTTGAGCGCGGAGTAGGCTGGCGAGGAAGCCTTTCGAGCTTCCGGCATGAGTCTGTTGATGTCGTCCCAGATGGGCTGAAGTTGTGCGCGCTGCACGTTCAGATCAATTGGACTGTCCAGTACTTGCATCACTGGCGTGGTTAGAGGCTGCCCGTTGGGCCCGACTACCGGACTCGTTTGAGTCCCCACTTGGACTGACTGTTGGTTCTTTGCGGCGCCAGCCCTTACTTGATCATATAGGTTGTCGCTTTGACTTTTGATGCGAGCTATCCGCTGCTGCAGTCTTTGATTGATTGTTTGTGCTGCGCCATATTCATTCGTCGTAGTGGGGGAGACTTGCTGCGCGATCCTATCGCCCGTTTTAGCGATTGCATCTTGCTGATTGCGGTAGAACGTCTGAGCCTTGGTGGATGCCCCAGGTGCGTTTTCAAGTCCTTGTTCTACTCGTTGAATTCCAGCTTGTCCAGAGCGCTGGCCGACCGACATCGGAATCTTTTGGTTCTCCGCCCATTGCAATGCAGATTCCTGAACTGGATTGTTAACATTAGGCGCAATCATGCCCCTGAGTCGCGTTGGAACGTTCAGCATCCCCTCTGCCAACTTCGGACCCTTCGAGCCGAGCAGGAAATTACCAACCATGCTGGCGACAGTCCCGACAGACCCGCCTGGATCGCCGGAGATGGCCTGGGTAACGGCCTCATTGTAAGGGGCTCCGACGCCAGGGACGGCGCTCGTTAAGAAACCAGGGAGTCTCGCCAGTGCCTCTCCATATCGCCCTTCCTTGGCCGCAGTTCCGACTTGGCCACCAATGTCAGCCATGCCCTGAAGATAAGACTTGCCGGTTTTTACTGGATTCGTGGAAACTAGATCTAGCATCCCCTGCCCGGCTCGTGTTGCATCTTCCGTTCCGGGGATAAATGGCGCGACACCTTTGTGCCAAAAGTTGGATGCGGCGCTTGACAGTTGGTCTCCAGTTTTACCGGCGAGGCGGCTAAGGAAGCTTCTGCCGCCCTCCGATTGCCCCGTTTCCTCAACCGAATATCCGGCTGGTGGCGGCGGAAGCGAATCCAGTTCGTAACCAGGGGGAGGCGGAGGCAGATCGGCCACTATTGAACCCTCTGTCCGTTTTGCATGTCGTACCAGCCACCATCAGCCTTCTGACCGATTTTGTGTCCGCCCTTGCCGACAGCGGTACGCACATATCCTGCGCTTTGAGCAGGCGGGGTCGCTGCTGGCGTCGCCGCGTTTTCCATGTAGGTTCCGCGCGTCAGAGCCTTTCGACGGAAACCGAGCAATTGCTGTACATCGGAAAGCCCCGCCGCGATTGCCCCAGGGGAATCCGTAGATTTAATTATCTGAGCAGCCTGACTGAGTTTCGCGTCGCTTGTCCCATTACCCGTTCCTCCGCCCTGTAGAATTTTGGCTATCTCGTCAGCTACCAGAAGGGCGTCCGTTTGGAATTTCTTCAGTTTTTGATCGTTTAACTGATCCTTGCCCATGTTCGCCAAGCCGTTAACGAAACGGACGTTGCCGTTCGCTAATTCATTGGCTCTCTGTATCACAAGTGGAATGGATTCATTGACGCTGTCCATGTAGCGAACGGTGTTCTGGAATTGCGGGCTCTTCACGAGACCATATTCAGCAGCCGAGCGTTCGAAGTCGAATTCTGGATCAAGCTTCTTTGCTGCGCCGTACACCATTCGTTTGAAGTTTTGACCAGCGGCACCAAAGCCGCCGAACATGGAAGATAGTTGCTCCGGAGCAATGCGATGGGCCACAAGATCCTGAGCTACTTGCTGTGCTTGATCTTGCGTGGGTTGCTGTTGCAGTTGCAGTTGCTTTAGAGAATCGGAAAGTGCCCTGCTTGCATCTGCCGCCGCCTTCGCCTCGGGGTCCTGCTTAAACTCCCTGAAGGCCTGGATTTTTTCTCCGGGAAGCAGGTCAGATACTTTCTTGCCGTGCGAGGAGGCCCAAGCGGGCAGGAAGAAACTATCGAACTCGCCGGTGGGCGGCTTTTCCTCCTGTTTTATAAGCCCCATGTACTGAGTGAACTCAGTGGGATTTATTTTCGCGCCAAGCGGCAATCCGAACTTATCAGCCAAGTCTTTCCCGACCGTCGGCCAGTTCGCCTGATCCGCCGTTTTCTTCAGATTCAGCAAGGTTGCCGCGGTCGGGGCACTCCGCACGATTCCGGGCTGGTCGCTCGGCAGGGCCGGTTCGAACTGATAACCCTCCTTGGGAGGCGTTAGGACGGTCAAGGGCGGGCGCAAGGTCGGGGTGACGGGAAGACCCGCGGCGGAGTCAGCGGGGCCGCTGGGCGTCGGCAATTGCAGCGGGGTTGCCATGATTTCGGTGTTCTTGGGAACGAACTCCCCGCCGCGCCCGACGAAGGCTCCGGTTTGGGTCGCCTGATTCTGCTGTTCCTCAAGATCCGCGCGCCTGGACGCCGCCTGTTCCATGGCCCGCTGGTGCGCCGCGTTGTCTTCCTCGACCTTCATCTGGCGGAGGAAGTTCTGCTGTGCCAGCGCATCCTTGTTCTGAGCCAGCATGTCCATCAAGTGCTGTCGGCGTAGCTGCTCTGCCGCGATATCGCGCTGCTGGGACATCTGCCCCGAGTTCTGGAGGGCGCGAAATACATCGGTCGGCCCACCGAACGCGACATTCGGCGTAGCCGCTGCATCGATCCCGCCACGCACCATATTGGGCAAGGTCGCGAGTAGCCGTTGGAGGAACGATGGCTGCGGAGGGCCGTACTGCGGGAAATTAAGGTCTGGCATCGTGGTCCTTAGCTGAACGTATAATTGCCGCCATAGCCGCTGAACGGCGTCGATGCGCCCGAGTAGGCCCCGCCGCCCATGTAGCCGTTGCTGTTGGTCTTGAACAGATTCCCAATGCTGCCCATCAGTCCGCCGTAGGGATTCTGCTGCGATTGGGATTGTGGGGTTCCGGCGTAGGCATTGTAGCCTCCAGCCGGAGCATTGAGTCCAGCGGCCCCCATAATTCCACTCGTTAGAGCAGTACCGGCTCCGGGGGCGAACATATTCAGGGCGCCCCCTGCCAAACCGGCCAACATCTTGGTTCCCCACCCGGCATTGGCTCCCTCGATACCGAGATTTTCGCCGAAACCGCTGGAGGCATCACGCGCGAATCCCTGTCCGCTATTCAGAGCAGCCTGCCCTTGATTCGTAAGCGTGGTCCCGAGTTGCCCGAGCGAGCCAGCGGCATTGTTCCTTTGCTGCAATCCCAGTCCGAGCCCTTGTGTGCCCGCGTTGAACCGCTGGTTTTGCAGTCCGATGTTCTGTAGGTTCGCGTTATTGTACAGGTCGGCCAACTGCTGCGCGAGTTGCTGGTCCTGAATGCTCATGTTGCGCCCGCCCGTGGCGATGCCAGAGTTGATACCGGCGTTGTTGTTCGTGTTATCCATCGTCAGGCTGCCCTGCGTCAGCCCGAGCTGGCGGGTGATGTCGGTTTGCGCCTTCGTTAGGGCGTTCTGATCGTTCATCCCGCCGAGCACCATGGAGTTTAGCTGGTTGATGTAGTTCCCCTGATTGGCGGCCATTGTGTCGTCCATCGAGTGGCCACGGGCGACGTCGACGCTTTGCAGGATGCCAGAAGCCTCGGGAGAGTTTGGATCGATTCCCGACGCTCGGAGCCTACGTTGCGATGCGGCCATGGCGGGCGCGAAAGACCGCGCTGCCGCTGCCGCCGCTAGATCGCCCGTGGGCAGAAGGCGCTGGACGTTCTTCGTCGCGTCTGAGTACGCATTTTGCGAAAGCTGGCGCATCCCGCCGTAATCGCGATTGGTATTGTCGCGCGCTCCAGTGATGGTTCCGTTTAGTTGAGAGAGATAGTCGGCATTCCTTTGGTCATTGATCTTTTGGAGCGCGGAGGTCGTATCCGCGCCGCTGATCGGAGTCGGTAGACCGTTGAGTCGCGCCATGCGATCGGTATTGGCCGCATCCACTCCCGGCATTGCTTGATTGCCGTACTGGGTGATCTGGTCGGGGCTGAAGAACCCGCCGTTCGGATCATTCAGGATGCTATTCAGGTAATCGACATACTGCTGCGTGTATCCCGCGCCCTGCTGCTGCTGACCAGCGCCCTGCTTAAAGGCGTTGTTCATCTGGTCCTGGAGAATGTAGGGGATGTTCTCCAACTGACCGCGCGAGTTTTTGCCTTGGCTTGATAGTCCGAAGAAAGACATAGTGGGCTCCTTAGTGCGCTCCGACCGCAAGGCCGTGATTGAAATCAATGTTGGGAGTGACCGCAGTATTTACGGTGGTCGTACCGCCAGCACCAATACCGCCAGCCAACATTCCCTCAATCGCCGTAATGCGAGATGCCAGACTTGCTAGATCGCTAACCAGACTGGTAACATCAGATTCCGTCAAAACGCGAGGATCAAATGCCGATCCGTTCCATCTAGCGAAGTCACCAGCGGAAAATCCGGTGGCCTTGATATTGTTCGAACTAGCTACGTCCACTTTGTCTGAAAATACGTTATGGAGTGAATCGGAAAATAGAGGTTGCCCCGCCCCTATTCCGCTGCCAGCCAACTTCAGGAATCCATTGATGGTCGCGTTGGCGTCAAAGGTTGCGTTTCCGGCCGCCTCGAACGTGGTCCCGATTTTAGCGGAGGTGCTTACTTCCAGACCTAAACTTCCGGTAGGTGCCATACCAATCCCTACACGGAACGCTGTCTGAATGGCTGTTGGATCTCCCATAACGGAAGTGAACGGAAAAGTGGGAAGAACGGAAGGACTGCCCACGATTCGGACTGTTCCGGTTGCGTCCTGGTAGAGATCGTTTGCAACTAAGCCCCCGGTAATCGCTGCGGCATTGCTCGGATAATAAGGGAGGCCAATCCAGAACATCCCGCCGCTCGGCTGAAACTGCACCCGCGAACCCGGTCCGCAAACGTCGCACGCCGTAGCATTCGGATCTACCAACAGATTGTTAATAGCGTTCTTGGCATCGTACAAAAACAGTCCGTCGGGCGTCCCACTGGTATCTTCAAACTTCCCAAGTGACCATTTAAGGGTTCCGCTGGTGATGGGATTTCCTTCGAACAATCCGAAAGCCGCCTGATGATGAACGCTCCCGTTGCCGACAACAATGGCGGCAGTGGAACTTGAAGACGGGCCCGTTGATGCCGCAATCAGATTGGCGGCTCCAGGGTCGGTTACAGTAACGGCGCTGGAAAAGCCCATAGGCGCTCCGCCGTATCCAGAGTGCATTGAGTTCGTGTAATTCGTGCCCGTGGAACGATCAATTGAATTGAAAAACTTCGCCGCGGCGGACACGTTAAACTGATACGTGCCATGCTGGATATACGCCTGTACACCGTCGATCATCGCCACGCCGCTGGTTCCAGACTCGGCGAAGATATATCCGGTCGCCGTCGCCTGTTTGTCCCAAATGGACAGGTTGGAAGCGTCGACGTTGGTGTTGTTCGTAAACGTCATCGCGTGATTTCCCACGTAGCTGACCGAGTCCGTGTCCGCATTGACGACCGTTATCCTGGAGGCGTAGGCGTTGGTGATGCTGTCATATGCCAGCCCCCAGCCAGCGCAATTCTCGCCGTGGAGGTTCTGGCCGACTACGGTTGTCGCTGCCTGGAAGAAAAAGCAGTGACCAGCTCCGTCGGCGTTCATCGGGTATCCCGTATTGGAGACGTCGATGTTAGAGAACCGCACAAAGGGCGCGATGGGCGGCGTCTCCATGAAGGTCTCCATGATGATTCCGCTGCCTCCGGTTCGCTCGATGGTGATATTTGAAAACACCGCAGTATCCGTGGCGTTGAAGAAGTCGATTCCCCGAGAGCCGCAGTTGCAGATTCCACCAGTTCTGAAATTCACATCGCGGATGGCTCCATTGGAGATCGATCCGGAAAATGGGTAGAGAAGGAATCCGGGGTAGCTGATGAGCAGTCCTCCCGTCGATGGATGGTCACAGGTAAATCCGTCAATGACGGTATTTTGCTGTGAATCCGAGATGCAGGAGCCGAGCGAGTAGTAGGAATTTAGGTTGCTCGCCGTCATTCCTGTATCGGGCCAGCGATCCGTCGAGTATTGGAAGCCAAACGAATCGTCTCCGTTATTTTCGGCGTAAACATTCGATACCACTGCATTCGAGCAATTCTGGACGTTTAGCCCGTCGCGCGATGTGTTTGTGATTCTCGCCCCAATCACTTGTGGATGGACGCAATGGAGATCCTGTTCGGCGACAAGCCCACAACTCCCGGGGTCCATGCTGGTTCCCGCGCAACCGCCAATGAACAACATGCCGATTCCATAGCCATTGTTGACGGTGAAGTTTTTAAGGGTGGTGTTCTGGGTTCCGTAGAAAGCCCAACCCCAGCAGTTCCCGGCTCCGGCGTGATCCGGGCATTGATCGGTCGGCTCAGTTGCGCCGTAGGTGTAAGACAGGTTTTCGAGGACCTGGTTTGACCCTCCCGTGAAATAAAAGCATCCCTGGTGCGGATTGTCACATAAAATATGGGAGTTTCCCTCGAAGTGCATGGATCCGGTCCAGTTCGTGAAACTAAGAGGGTCTGGATTGTTATGTACCTTGTACGTGCCCTCTGGAAAAATCAGAGCGCGGTTCGAATTGATCGCGGCGGTGATGGCGGCCGTATCGTCGGTAGTCCCGTCACCGGCTGCGTAGTACGGGTAGTTTTTGACGTTCCATGCATCGGCCCAAGAGAATACCCCGATTGGTCCAGTGTTCGTCTTGTTTTGGGTGCGGATCTCTCCCGGCAGTGAGTTATTCGCGCGCGGGAGAACCGTCACGGGGGATGTTAGCCGTTCCTGAGCGTCGCACGCAGCGGCAACTAGACACAGGATTATTAGAAACTTCATGAGGGCTCTCCAGTAACAGAAGCAGGGCCAACATAGAACCACTTGATAATCGAATCCAAAGGATCGCGACGGCCGATGAATGTGAACACTGTCCACGTATTAGCCGTTGAATCCAATTCTGTTGGTGCCCACTTTGCACTCGCGCCCCAAGCCAGCGCTGCAGTTGGCCCATCAGCTTTAACGAAAACGTAGAGCGTTCCGCTAGGAGTAGGAGTAGGAAGGACAATAGTGGTAGTGGTTCCGGACGTAAGTGCGAAATCTATCGTTCCGCTGGTGCCGCCACCCCCGCCGCTGGTCGCGGTGCCAGAGATTGCCAGCTCATACGATTCAGAAAGGCTACGGTCGTCAAAGGACGTTAAGAACGCCTTATCTTCGGTAAACCCAACTAGTTGTGTTTGCCCAACCGGCACCTTCGCGAAAAGGGTTCCGGCCCTAAGATACACCTTGTAGTGCGTGATGTTGTCGGTTTGCTTCGGCTCTTCCCAGGTCAGAACTCCCCCCATTAGGGATGCTGGCTTTGGAGGCAACGGACGAAGGCCGAGCATCACCGAATCGCGACTGAGGCGCGTCCGGTTGAGCCGGTCAAGTACTTGATCTGGATACGCCGGTCTCATGGACGGTTGCCGCTGAGGTTCTCGGTGGGCGCGATCTCAAAGATAGTCCCGAATGCGCTCGGTACAAGCTCGCCATCGTAGGACGCGGCCTCGGGATATGTCTGGAATTGAACGCCATCCCCACCGTGGCCCGCCAACTGAATCCGCAGCTTCAGCCAGAAGAAATTCCCGGTGCGGAATCGCGCCTTGTAATTGTCGTCCGTGGTAGATTGGTTCGATTTCGTTAGAGCTACCGACGTTGCGGCATTAGTGAGGTCCACGTAATAGCTGAAGGTGATCGGGCTCGCGCCCAACTCTGCCGAAGTCGCCCCGTCTCCCGTCACATCCATGTCGGTGAACTTCTTGCGGTCGCGTGGCTCACCGAAACACATCCACTGGGTGATGTAATCCCCATTGATCTCGGTGAACACACCGGACGACAACTGATCGCGCGTGTAGATCAGCTTGGTAATCGGATCTGCTTCCTGCGTGTAGATATGCTGTCCAGCCATGAAGTGCCCGCGCAGACCGGAAGACGTAAACATGGTCTTCGCAGCGGTTACCAGGGGCCCGCTCTTCTCATACGCCATGCCGCCCAGCGCGAAGTCGTACACCACCGAACTTCCGTCGGCGCGCCAGACTTCGTAATAATCAATCAGGCTATGCGGATCCCACAGATAATCCGCGCACGCTCCTGTCGGGCCGTAGCTTAGCGGAGAACTCAGAAGCTCGTCGAATCCCTCGCTCAGTTTCTTGAGCTCGAATGTTGTCGCGTCGAGCAAAACAAGTTGCTGCTTCTGTGTCAGCCACATTGGGCCGCGAGGCGTGGGGACGTAGCTATTCATGTTCGCCGCGCCGTCGTGATCGCTGACCGTGACCCACTGATGCAGACCGTCAGCCGCTTCGTATAACAGGAATGTGCCGTTCGCCGTGACTACCAGCACTTGATTCCCGCCCGGTGCGGAATCGAGAATTGTCGGCGTCTCTGCGTTAGGGGTGAACTTGCGATTGCGGATCGGCCAGGATTCCTCAGGAACGCCAACGAAGTCATTCTGCGTCGAATCGTCGGCACCGGCACTCCAACATACGGCCCCGATTTCATTCAGCGTCTCCGTATAGGTGAAGTCCTTGTAGTAGTTCCCGCCAGAATCTGGCAGGACAACCGCCGAACCAGTTCCTCCACCGCCTAGGACCCCATATACGCGCCCGTTCGCGTAGGCGATGATACTCATGGGCCGGGGCGGATAGTTCTCGATGGGACGCTCTTGCGTGAGATCAAGCACGAATCCCTGAGGCACGAGCGTTGACAGCGAAAGGTTGGTGGTCGTGGACCCAATGGCGACCATGTAGGGAGCTGTTAGCGCGGTATTTAGGATCTGGTACGCCGTTTGGCCGCCATCGATTGTCGCAAAGAAGACGTAATAGAGCTCGCCCTGCTCCGTGGAGTTGTTATATGCCGGTACGAGGTTATCGAGTGCCGAAACGGAGATCGTTCCCGTTCCGGGCGTCGAGAGCGTTCCCGCATAGACGCCATTCGATGTATGCTGCGTCGTGGAATTGAAAAGGGCCACATAGATTGAAACAAAATCGGTGATTGTGTTGTGCCCGGACCCCGCCGTGAACGAGGCCACTGGAGTGCTTCCGGAAGGGCAGAAGGCATCGAGGCCGACGTAGCGGACGGTAGTGCCATCCCATGATGAGAACGCCGGAAGCGAGTTCGTGGAGCGTGATCCCTTGCCGTTATACATGAAGCACTTGCTGCGGACGCTGGCGATCGCAGAGCGGGTTTGCGGAGCCCCGGTGACGGTCAGGATGTCGGTCAGCGAGCCGGTGTTGAACAGCTTCCATTTCGTGGCGGAGCCGTCGTAATGCAGGGCGATGTCGTAAATCGCTCCCGCTTGCGATACCTTTCTAAACTCGTGGAACTGGACGACATTCGATCCGTTCGCTCCCGTGTAATTGATATTTCGGCCGCCGCGGAGTCTGAGATACGGTTTCCCTCCGGCGACGGCAGGCGGCATGATGCGAAAGTTGCGGCATCGAACGGAGGAAGCTATCGGACGGTCAAGCGCCTGCCCCTTCGTCCATACCCCTCCGAAGGGTATCGGCTTCGGTGGATCTTGTTGGGCCATTAGTTGACGAAGTTGGCGAAGTTGCGCTGCGCCAGGTCTTTCATCCCGGTAGCACGCTGGACCCACTCGCGATACTGAGCATCCGCCACGCCGAAACGCTTGTCGTTCTGCCCGTAGCGATCAAGCAGGATCGCGCGACGCAGGGCCTTTATGAGCGCCGGCTGAAGCATCTCGGGAACCCATTGACCCATATCCACCGAGCTCGTGTAATCGGCGAAAACCGGACTCTTGAGGTACACGTAATATGCTGTATACGCCGCATCCGTGGGAGCCTGGAACTTGATTGCGCGAAGGGTCGCGCCGCTCGCTCGCGGAACGATGTAGAACGCTGTCGGCCTCGTTGCGGTGGTGGCATATTCTGCCTGAAGGACAAGATTCGTGTCTTCGCCGATATATTTCAGGCTGTCGGTATCGCTCAACGTCACGGATCCAGAAGGGGGAACCTTAATGTCCTGCATCTGCCCGAAATCGTTGGGCAAATCGTACTGGCGAGTCGGAGCCGTGATCGCAAGCGTGGCATTCACCCGCCGCCACCGCGTATCGCCCACGTCGGCGAAGAACTCCATGATGACCTCTGTGCGAAGCAGCGTCTTAATGTCGAGATCCCCCGCAACTCCGTCCGCGTTAGCGAGCGTCTCAATTTGAACGCTGGTCATGCGACTGCGGCCTCCCGGTCCTCGGAAACGCGCGCCAGCACGTCTTCCGCCGACTTATCATCGAGATTCGCCGGTGAATACGGGAACCAGCCGATATGCGCCACGGTCGTAGCGGAATCGAGCGCCACAGATACTCCCATGCGGAGCAGGTTGCGGCAAAATGTGGCATCCTCGCCGATTTGCCACTGGTTCTCGATGATGGCGAAATCGAAGGCGCGATGATGACCGTCTTTCTTGTAGTGCGCCCGCCGAAGCGCCGACTTGTAGGCGCGTTCCTTTTCCCGCTGTTCCGCCCGAACGTGCATCCGGTCGAACGCCTTGCGGTTGTCCGCAAGCCAGTCCTGGGCGTCCAAGTACCACTCGATCGCGCGGTCGATCACCTCCTTCTTTAGCAAAAGGAAGGCCGTGCCCACCATGAAGTCGCCCTTCAGTAGTGCCCCTGGCCTGATTCGCTCCAATTGCCAGAACACATCGTTCTCCCGGTCATACCGTTGCGCTGCAATGCGAACCGGGAACTCCTCGCGGGTGGTGCAAAATGCCGATACTGCCGGGAGATCGTGCGCCATGAGCTTCACGAGAGCATCACGCCGCGGAGCCATATCATCGTCAACTAACAAGACGTAATCGGCATCCGCGCGGAGCCCGTTAATCATCTTGTTACGCGACCAATGGATGATTGCGCTGCCCACGAGGCCAGGGGTATATACGTCATGCCCCTGCGCCTTGGTGTAGTTCAGCATGTCGTTGATGCAGGCGTACGCCTGGGCGTTCACTCCGCGGTATGTCAGGACTGCTACGTCGACTATCACGAGCTTGATTTTGTGGGCGGCTGGACCGGCTTGTTTTGCGATGCGACTTGCGCCTTGAGATCCGCGATCAGGCGATTCTGCTCTTCGATGGTGCGCTCACGCTGAGAAATCTTCGCTTCTGCGGGAGTTGACATCTCGCGATACTGCTCGACGGTGAAAACGTCACCCACTTCCTCGACGCGTTTATCAAGAAACGCGATCAAGACAGGATCGCTTGTCGTGAACTGCCCCCATTTGTCCGTATGGGTCCCGCCGCCGTTGATGCGCGGGGAAAATTCGATGAGCTTCTCGCCGTGCTTGCGGAGCATGCCATCCACCATTTCGATCTTCGGTTTGATGGCGGATATCGTGAGGCCGGAGGACTTCGCGTAGTACGTCCTCGGCTGCGTTTCAGTTGCTTGCATTTGTTTCTCCTTGAGGGAACCCGGAGAGCCGAAGCCCTCCGGGATGTTGAAGGTATACGAACTATCGACTACGAAGCCTTACGCCTCATAATCTGTGACGTCATAAAGCTTTGCGAAGCGTTTTTCTTGTTCAATTTTTAGGCCGAGCTCCGAAAGATACTCGGAGATCATGCCGTCGCGGCCGTCCTTGATCGAGTTCTCGATCAGGTGGGTTTGGCCGCTAGGCAGGGGTCCGCCCGCCTTGATGTTGAACATTTCGAGCGAGTCCATGTCGAGCGAGAATGCCCATCCGGAGAATCCGTTCTTGCCGGAAACGCCGTCTTCGAGCATCCAGTCGCGAACTAGCATCCAGACGCCGTGGCCCATCTGGATCTTCTGGATGTTGACGCCGAACACGGTCTCGGCGGCCTGGATCTGCATGTGGGAATTGCCCCACTCGTGGATGGCCGAGATGACGCGCGGAGCTGCCAGCAGCATCCGGTTCTTGGACGAACCGTAGCGGAAGGCCGAAGCCGAGAAGGTCTCGAACGTCTTGCGGGTCAGCATGCCGCTCGCGTCGGTGACGTTGGTGGTGACAACCGAATTGAGGCCCATCGTGGTACGAACCGGATTAGAGTTCGGGCCGCCGGTGAGGGATTCGGTTGCCGTGCCGAACAGGAACGAGGCGTTGATCTGCTGCTTGTGCTCGATGAGTTTCTTGGCCTGCTCGCGCTCGTACTCGCCGTTCGGAGCCGCGTAGGTCTTCGAGGCCATGGCGGTACGGGAGAAGCTCCAGGAATTGCGGAAGATTTCCGTGTAGGAGATCTTGGCGGACGGCGCCGTGCTCTTGCTGGTGGGCGTGACCGCGTTTTCCTCGTATGCCGTGCCGATGATCCGAAGCGCGGCGCCATTGTTGATGGTCTGCGCCGAAGATCCGCGAACGACGGTAAGCGTGTTGGTCGAAACCACCGTAACTCGGATGATTTCGGGAACGGTCGAGGAACTGGCCGATTGCGGAGCGATGAACAGATCGCCGGGAGCAAACAGCGTGCCGTCCGCGACGGTTACGCTGGTCGAGCCGGTTGCGCCATTCAGCGTTGCGCCGATAGTGGTCCAACGGGCGACAAAATCGTCCTCAAACCACTCACGCCGGGGAGCATCCACTTCCTGGGTGTTTTCGAGCTTGGTGAGAAAGGTTAAGATCGCCGCCTCGTTCGGTTCGAGCTCGGCCATCTTGTTGGCTACGTTCCGGACTAGTCTCGTCTCGGTAATAGCCTGGTTGGTTGTACGTGCGCCTGAATTTTGCGCCATAGAATTGTCTCCTGTTTAGCTGGTGGAGACTCGCGAAGAGCTACTTGAACAACTTGGAGAACTTAGATCCGCCGATCTGGTTCGCCAGGAAGTCATCGCCCTTGCTGCCCCCTCTGGAAGTGGCACCGGGTCCGGCATTGAGTGTTTGCCTAGTGCGGTCTTGCTGCCTCTTCTGCTCTATGGCTTGTCCAGCTTTTAGCAGGCGCTGTGCATTCTCGGGTTTGACGGATTGTCCTTGATGGATTCGCATGGCTTGGCGATAAATCGCCGTCATGGTGAGACGCAAGGCCGTCTCGGGGTCCTTGTGATCGCGCTTGATGCTGAGGATTTCGGGATGTCGCGCGAGAATCGCGTTCAGGGGAGTGTTGGGAAACTCTCCAATGTGTCCCGTATCGGGATCCTTGAACTTGATTACGCCCTGTCCGGGTTTCATCAAATCCCTGAGTCCCTTGAAGCCGCCAGTTTCCAAATCCGATACCGCGGCATCACGGGCTCGGTTGGATCGCGCTAAGGCGACAGTCTCGTTGATCGCGGGCATCACGTCGCCAAACTGGGATTGGAACTGCTGGCCCATCTGGTTCTGCACGATGCTGGAAAGAAGCGGCAAAATCTCCATCATTTGCCGGCGCCCTTGAGCTAGGCGAATCTCGGTCAGGTTTCGGAGGTCAGGCTGTCTCTGAGCCTCGATATCCTGCCCGATTCTGGATAGCTCCTCAAGCTCCGCTTTGTAAGCGTCTTCCCATCCCTGCCACTTCTGCCCTCGATCCTGAATCAGTGACCAGTTGTTTCCCTGCGCGGGCTGCTGGCGGTTCGGATCCTCGGTGCGCGGTCGTTCCTGCTGTGTCTGCGTCTGCGCAGTCTGTTCATCGTCCGGTTCGAATAAGCTACGCTCAAACTCCGTCAGTACCTCTTCGGGGTCGCCGTCCGTCTGGGCTGACTCGCGAAGCTTAATCTCGCGTCGCGCCATCCGCTCTGCCATCGCGCGGTCGGCAGGGTCCTCTAAATTGAGGCCCTCTTCGCCCGCCAAGCTGGTCAGTAAGGATTCATCGATCTGAGATTCTCCGGTGTTTCCTGTGTCCTGTGCGGATTGGGATTCACCTTCGCCGGCGTCCTGGACCTCGGTTGCCTGTTCCCCTGCCGGGGGAGTTGAGCTTTCCTGCGTTTCAGGAGTTTCGGCGGTGGTCTGTTCGGCTACTGCTTCCGTTGCGGGCATGGGGGTTGTTCACCCTTTCTCTTGTTAGGCGCTCCCTGTTCGGGTTACGCCTTTAAGCTCGGTCGGGAGCGCCTGAAGGATTTGCAGTTTCCCTTCATTGATGGCGGCTCGTACAATGTCGTTCGCGACGATCGCGCTTCGGATCTCCGCCACGGTAGAGCGGGATTGATCCTCGAAGAACCGTGTGAGCGCTTCGCGAAACGTCTCTTCGTTCCAAAGTGTCGCGATCGTGTTCCGGTCCTGATCGGTCATTGCGGAAGCGAACTAAATGGCTGCGGCTCTGGCGGAGCGGGCAAGTTCACCGGACCAGCCGGGGCTTGCGGTCCTGGAGGCATGCCGGGTACCTGCGCTTCTGGAGGCTCCGGCTGTGGCGAGATAATTCCCGCCTTGGAGAGAACTTGGACCTGCACGGCCGGCGGCTGATCTTCAAGCTTCATCGAAACTGACAGGTTCGTCTTGATCTCCTGCGGCGGAGGCGGGGGCGGCGGGGGCGGCATCCACTGTTGCCGGTCCTTGCCCTTGCCGAGCGCGTTCAACATCTCATCGCGCGCCTTTTCGACGTTGAACAGCCCTGGGGCCTGCGTCGCCATGCCGAAGAGCATCTGGGCGCGACTGAGCTTTGTATCGTCGTCATCGGAAAGCGTTGACCCTACCTCAACCTCGATGTCGCCGTCGTCTTGGAAGTCCTCTGGAGAAGCGTTGATGATCGCCTGCGATGGGTCCGTGGCATTCTCGGGGGCCGGGGCCGCGTACCCTCCGCCGAAGTTGCGCCGGTACTGATCGGAGTTGACCTGTACATCCTCGGTCAGTTCGCCGCGGTTCAGGAGGCGCATCATCTCCAGGTCATCCCGAAGCGCCGTGGTGAGCATGTCGACTTGCTCCCGGGTGAGAATATCCCCGTTGAAGGCCATGATTTTGGCGCCCGTAGCCGTGCGCGCCTGCTGGGGGTCGACGTTTGCCCCCATCGACATGTTGGTTTCGCCCGATGCGGTCTGAAAGGCGCGTGCGAGTGAGCTTTCATCGTTGTAGCTGGCCGATGCGGCCGCGAGCGCGGCCTGTTCGCCCATAACCCAGATCCCGCCGGGCCCTTTGGTCGTGTGAACGAGGCGGAATCCCTTCCCGCGCTTCATCAATTCTGGATTGTCGTACAGATTGCTGTCCGTCGTGCCTACAAGCGGCCGCAAAAGGTTGTAGATCAGGTCCTCGCGCTTGGAAACTTGGTTATTGTGGAGCTCGTTGAGCCCGCGAACCATGCGCGCCGTAGAATCTCCTATGCCGGAGAGCAGATCATCGATGAACTTGAGCTCCGTGAACGCGATTTTGCCTTCAAGGTCGTACGGATAGGGAATTGAGCCGATCCAGAAGCCGTTTTCGGCCACATATTCGATGCGTGGGCTGGATCCGCCGACGTGGCGCTCTACAAATGTCCACTCGGGCCCGACGGACTTGGCGTCCTCGGTCTGCAAGAGCGAAACATCCGTCCGATTCGCCGCCGAGAGCAGCCTCGTACGCAGATTTCCCGGAACACGACGCGTGTTGTTCTTCGTGCTGCCGTTCGGGAAGGCGATCAGCAACTCATCCGCGTTTTTGGCGATATCCGGATCTTCCTTGCCGTAGGCAGCGACGAACTTCTCTAGCCAATCCATGTTGCGGCGCCGTTCGACGCAGAACCACCGCGAGGATTCGAGATCCTGAAATGCCGGCTCGGGGTAGCAGTCCCCGATGAACAGGAAATCGGCCTTTGGCCCCTCGTAGTACTTGAAAAGGTACTGAATCGGGATCAGGCCACCCTTACCGACGTCCTCCATGAGCTTCGCACTCAACATCTGCGAGATGTTCGGATCGGATGACGCGTCAACGCCCTCGGGGATTCCGGCGGCGGTCATGTAGCCGGCGAGTTTCTCACCGTACTGCTCGAAGATTTGCTTCTGCCAGTTGGGATCGAGCCCTTTCACCCGGCGCTTGCGCTGCGTCTCTTCGATGCACCAGTACCACGCCTGCACGCTCCAGCCGAAGATGGCCGCCTGCAGGACGTGTTTCTTTTGAACCTTCTGCTTGCCGCCGCGATCCCACTGCCACATCAGCGTGCGGGTGATGCGGTCAGCGCGGTCCAAATCCTGCGAGATAAAACGGTGCGAGGGAGGCTGCGCCGTCACGCGAGCGACGAAACGGCGCACCAGCCCCCACGTGTCGGGCATCCCGATAGCGGTTTGCTCGGTGTCTTCCTTGGTCTTATCGTTCGGATCGAGGAACGGCAGCGCTTCACACTTGTAGTTCCGGAATGTGCGCTCCCACTCGTTCCAGTAATTGGCCTTGAGCCAATCCTGGCTCCGCCGGAGACAATCGATCACTTCGGATGACCGATTGTCCCGCGGTGGAGACAATGCCGATTTATCGAAAAACCCGACGTTTACCAAGGATTAGGTCCAGGTTCCTACCAATTGCGCCCTATATTTCCCGTCATCCCCCATGACAACGCGGGCCATGCCGATGCCGTTCTGCGAGCCGGCCGCCGTCAGCGTGGCCGCATTGTTGATGGAGGTCGCGGCGAGCACAAGCGTTTGCGCTGCGGACACAAAGAAGTCCGCCCACCAGCCGAGCGGCAAACCGTCGGGTAGCGTGATCGTTACCGATCCTGAAGCGCCGGCGTTGCTGAACGCCTTGCCGTCATCGGCCTGGACGACGGTGTATGCCGCAGTTTTGGCGGCGACTCCGGTTCCTTTGTATCGGTTTCCGTTGGATGCCCGACGATACCCGTCCGGGCAATCCCGCATTCTTACTCGTTCCATTGTTTTCTCCTTTGAAAAGTGTCAGGCCGCAGCCTGAGTGTGGGACCAGTTGTGCCTCTCCGATACCAGACGAGGCAAATAGGAAGCGTCGGACGTTGCGAGATATCTGAGCGTGTCGACCAGATGGCAGCGGAACTCGCTACGATCCTGCTTCAGTTCCCTCTCTTCGCTCAACCGCTTCATGATCTTGTAGCGATGCTGGCGCAGTTCAAGAATCAGCTCGGGGCAGTCTTCGGAAATGTGCAGGCGCGGCCAGATTCCCTTGGTGTCGTGCTTGCGCGGCTGGAGTAGCGTGCGAACTGCATCCTCGCCGGCGTCGTGATCCTTGCGCGGGTCCGAGAAATCCAGGCCGTAACGGTTGTAGCGAGTCGAGTAGGTTTCGTTCTCAACTTCCGAGGCGATGAAGCCCTTACCGGCCTGATCCATAAAGCGGTTGATAATGCGCTCCCCGCCCTTCATCCGGTAGACACCATACTCGCGGTCGGTTTCCGCGTGCCGCCACTCGATTTCGTTGCCTTCGAGCAGTTCCGCGATGGTCTGCACATATTCGCGGATGCTGTACTGGTTGTCCTGGTCCTCATCGCGCAAGCGCCCCTTGCGGCCGGAGATGATCGACGGCCACAGTTCGCGATAGACCCACCAGTCACTCCATGCGTCGATCAAAACCCACAGCGCCGCGTGCGGCGTGCGCGGGTGAGGATCGAGCGCCATATAGAGGCAGCCGCGCTTTGGAATGCTTTCACGTGGAACAACGTGGATCTTAGGATCGAACTCGGGATACACCGTCGCACCGGAGAGCGAGTAAGCCTTGCGCTTTACCTCACGCTGGAAATGCGCCTCGCTGGTGAAGCGATTCCGCAATTCTTGGATTTTCTCGGGATGATTGCGGAACTCGGGGTCCGCTTCAATATCGAGATCGATGAACGCGACGCCGTTCATAGTGCGGTAGAGCGCAAGGCCGTGGCAGGGACCGTTCATTCCAGCTCGCTCAGATTGCAGTGCTTGCCTATCTCGGACATCGGATAATCCGGCCACCGCGCCGGAAGGCTCGACTCAAACAGATCCGCAAACCAGCCCGGAAATGCCGAAGATACGCACCAGATTTTGAGGCAACGCGCCGCGATCGCCTCATTCAGAGACTCTTCGCCTTGCTCGATGATGGCCGACTCATCCTGAATGTAGATGGTGGGGTGCTCGGACTTGATCTTGCGCGGATCGCCAGGGATTCCAACGATCTCGCTGCCGTTCGACAGGCGAAAACGCTCATAGGGCTGATCTTTTAACGGTTTTGGCAGCGGCCATCGCTCGCGGAGGCGCGGAATTGAGTTTTCCCATAGGATTTTGCAGTTTTGGACGTCGTGCAGGGCGCGATCGTGATCCTGCGACTGGATAACCACCTTCGTTGCGGGGTGCGTAAACGCCGTCCACGCCGCGGCTGCCGAAACGCACCACGACATCATCATGGTTCGCGATTTGTACGTGTAAACCGTCGGCTCGTTGGGGTCGAGTAAGACTTTCAGGCATTCAAGCAGGTATCGTTTCTTCGGGAACGGCTTGTACGGATCGAGTTGGTTCTGCTCGTCCTTCGTTTTCGTGCACTCCGTCATCCAGTAAAAGGCGTCCTCCAGGGCTTTCCGCGCCATCGACTCCTGTATCAGAGCGTCGAGCGTTGCTTTGGTGTGCTCGTACGAGTTCGATAAATTCGGAGATTTTGCCGTGAAGCTCGGTGTCACTGAGTTGCTCTAGCTGGTGCGTGAATGTGCCGGTTATTTCGGACTTCGTTGGCGCATAGGCGCCGTGAACGGCGAGTGCTTCGTGGACCGCATCAAGTCGACTCGGCCAATCCGGGTGCTCGAACTTGGTGTAGCCATTCTCCGGGTCGCCCTTAACGATCAGCTTGGTCGCATTCAGCCCCGCGCGGAGCGTTTTCAGCGCCTCGGCCTGGGTTACGCCGTTGAGGTTCGCGATGCGCTGGGCGATCGACAGCGTCCGCTGGCCGGCGGCCACTTCTAGCTGATCGATCTGATTCGCGATGACCTTGCGGACGTTCTTCTCGGGCCATTGGAGTTTGAGCGCCTCGGCCGCGAACCATTCATCTACCTGAATCGGCTCTGGCTGATCCCGAGCGTAATCTTCGAGAACCCGCTGACGGTAGACCGCCTCGGTAGTCTTGTCCTGCTTCGCCACACGCTAGAATCCGGGGAATGTGCCAGTCGGAGCCGCTGCCGGTTGCGCCGGAGTTTGGCTCTGGCTTGGTCGTTGCCACGGGCGCTGTTGCGGCTGCTGCATCTGCTGGCGCTGCATCATGTGGCGGCCGACGATATCGTTCCACCCGCCGCCGTACCCACCACCGCCATATCCGCCCTGCCCCCCGCTGAAGCCGCCTTGACCCCACCCACCATTGCCGTAGCCGCCGGGTTGCATCTGGCGCATCCGGTTCATGAGGCTGCTTTGCTGAGTTCCGAACCCGGGGCGCTGTTGCTGGTACTGGTCATATCCCTGCATCGAATTTTGCACGGGCGCGGTTTGGTTCATCGTGGACGACCCACTGCTATCTGGCGCGCTTTGAATATACGACTGAGGACCAAAGTACCCAGCGCCGCCAGCGCTCATTCCGGGATCACTTTCACCGGGAAACCCTCCACCACCGTATCCGCCAGGTTGACCACCCGAGAAGCCGCCGCGCTGCTGACCCATCGCCTGAATCAGTTGCATGAGCATTTGCGGGTTCATGGTTGCATCATCCTCATCATCGACATGGACGGGCCAGCCGCGGGTTTTTTCTTTTTCTTGGGCGGTACGGCGGCCTTTTTCTTGAACAGGAACGGATTCGCTTTGCCGGTCGAATCGGTCTTGTCTTCGAGCATGTCCATCTTGGGGCTCACATTTCTAACCTGGCGGTTGGGGAAAGCCATTATTGAAGTGCCTCCATCATTTTGCTTGCGGCGCCCTTCTTCTTTTTGCGCTTGGCGACCACCGCGTTCGCCTCGCGAATAGCTTCGCCTTCGGGACGGCCTGACTTCAGGAGCCCATTGGCGACATGCGCCCATTGCCGTTGAGCGACGGGCGAGCTCGCCTTTTTCGTGTGGCCCTTGGCGTCACCGGGAACCCAGGGAGCCATTACAGTTCTCGCGATGCCGCCGCCTTCAGTCCATTCAGCGCTCCGATCGCATTCGGGAGAGCCGATCCGTGCAGAAAGATGCGTGCCTTATTGCGGTTAGCGATCTTTTCCTCACTGGGTTTTTCACCGAGATCTTCGTCTGCTGCAGCGCGAATGCGCGCGGCGAATGTCTCAATAAGTTTCACAGCATCGTCGATTTCTTTCATCGTGTAATCTCCCGTAGGGCATGATTTGCGCCCGCGAAATTATTCGCACGTCTCCGTGCTAGGATGGCGGCACCGCGCTCGTAACGCTCTGGAGCGTTCTGGCGCTGATAGATACTGTCGAATGGCGCTGTGCCCCAAATGTAGTGCTTATGCTCGAATACCAGATGCCGCGCATCGATCACGACCCCATCACTACGCGCCATTTCGGAAAAGTCATCATCTGCCGCCATGCTCTCGTACTCGTGATAGAACAGATTGCCGATCCGCTCGTAGTATGGCCGCGTCAGAAAGCAGTTGATGAGCAAGCGCCGCTCATCGCTGGGCGTGCCGGTCGAAACCTCGACCACGTATTCGCCGTCCAGATCGGTGACCACGTTCAGCAGTTCGGTGTCCCAGTGCGGAGGCGGAAAGAAATCGTCGGCCACTTGGATGATGAATTTCCCCGTTGAATGCGCGGCGGCGCAGTTCCAGGCCGAGGCAGCGTTATTTGGCCCGGTGTGTTCCACCACATGGAACCATCCGTATTCCCGGGGAGCCAGCGCCCAATCAACAGTGTCCACAGCCAAGATGTACTCGATGTCCTGGGGATTATCCGCCTGCCCTAGCCATGCATCATGGGCCGGCTTCCAGCGCTGATTCTTCAGGCGAGCTGTCGCGTGAACGAGCGAGAAGGTCTTCATTGCTTCGGAAACGTCCACACGCGATTCTTCGGCGTCTTCGCTTTGTCATCGTACATATCGGAGATCAGATCCATCTTGGGATTGCGCTCGGGATGCTTCATGCGCTCGGCGCGATCCCGTTCGCGAACATCGAACTGATGCTTTACCTCGCAGATAAACTCGCGGCTGAAAAATTGTCCGCCGTTATCGGCCATCTGTGCGCGAAAGCGCCGGTCGAACTCGCGCTGTTCGTCCGTGCGCGCGTCGACGGGGAGCGGTTGGCCGTTAGGTCCGTACAGCATCGGCCCTCGATTTACTCAACCCGCACTCGGTTGCGTGCGGTTCGCCGCGGAACTCTTCCATCGCCGTGAGGAAGCAGGAACACCCGGGCTTTACGTACAAGTGGCAGAAGTCAGCATGCTTGCCGCTGCCGAACACGCAGGCCTCACATGACGCGGCGGGATCCGGAAGATATGGACGCGAAACTAGATCGCTCATGATCGCTTCGCCATCCGTCCATCGGCTCCGCGCCGCGGTAGCCGCTCCAATTGCGCCGCTTGCTCGGAAGCCATCTGGCGCCATCGGCTTACCTGATCCAGACGCTCGATAGCCCGCTGCTTCCAAGTGTTCGCTTCGTTGATGAAGAAAGCTGTCCGCTCCTGTTCCTTGCGGATCTCTCGGCCGCGGATGATCCACGTTGCAACGGAACCAAGCGCTACGCAGGCAATGCCGAAACCGACGAGTAGCGCGTGGGTCACGAAGGCTTCCTGAGAAGTTCGCGCCCTCTGGCGTTCAGTGGCTTCCCGTTGCGGACCAAGACCACGACCGGCCCGTTCAGGTTCTCTTCGTCCGACCGCAATCCCGGCGTGAAGCGCGATGGCCGCGCGTCCCCGAAGTAGGCGTAGCCGCGCTGGTGCGGTCGGCCGCCATGAACGTGGATCGCGAAGGGGGTCGGCTGCTTCAATGGATTGCGCCCCACAAGTTGATGTCGCGCGGCGGCGATACCGAAACGTCCAGCACGCGGGCGAATGGGCGACCCGCGAGCGCTTCGAGCACCAGCGCCAGATTGCTATATTGCCCCACGATTTTTTTGCCGTCGATCACGCGATATTTCTGAATCGATAGCTTGAGAGCGGGCTCGCCCACCGCCATGTGCTTGAGCGGATGCTCGGGCTTGCGCTTGGCGGCCACACTAGCTTGAGCGCATACCCAGGAAGTATTCAGGGGGCGGAGGTAGCACAGCCGCGTGCATCGTGCGCCAGCACGACGTCCAAATGGGATCCGCCTTTCGCGATTGCGCGCCGACGCGCTTGACGAGCCCGCACTTGCGCTTCGTGCCGTGACCCACGTACTCGTCGGAATTGCGGACGATCACCATGGCTTGCGCTGCGGTCATGTCCACGTGTGAACCGTCGAGTGCGACCACGCGCACGGTTCGTTTCGTTCGGTTCAAAGCTGTGAGCAGAAGTTCGCCAGTAAGCATTTCGGAGGTTTGGGGAAAAGGACAGGCCGCGAATCTGAGAATCAGACCCAGGCATCCCCGGACTACAGCCTCGGGGGGCGGCAACTACGCGGATGGACGATTATGTTCTGGAAGGCGCGGCAAAGTCAAGTACTTCGTAGAATACTTTGCGCGGTAGTGTGGCTTTGTGGCTACGATTTGTGGCTATCCGTCACCGTGCCAATAATCTGCGGCGGCTTCGCCAACTCGATCAATTCGGCACGCGTCGGCAGCAGTTCCCGCCGGACTGCCCCGATCACGTTTCCATCGCGATCCAATATCGGCTCCATTCCGTTATCTCTTGTGGCTTTAATGAGTTCGGCGTTGGTCATGGTAAGTCCTCAGTCCACGATATGGTCGCTCCCTCGCAGAAGCGTAAGCCGTTGCCTTTTGCGATGTCGCCGAGCGAAACCGTACCGCTGAGGCATTCGCACGGAGGCGTGTCCACGCTGGATAACCTCACCGGACACAACAGGATGAGAGCATAGACCAGACGATTAAGGAGCATGCTTGCGAATCCACTCCTCGCGACGGCGAGCATATTCGGCTGCTTGGATGCGTTCACGGGCCGCGTTGAGAGCATCCTCCATTTCCGCATGATTGGGAGCGTTCATGGCATCGTCCAGCGCCTTTTTGGCTTGCTCGATGCACGTATTACTCACTTCCACAACTGCCTCCACAAATTCCGGAGTGCACCGCGAATGCCCTGCGTTCTCCGCCACTTATCGCGGTAATAGTTGCGATCCGCCTCGAAGTAACTGACGGGTTCCAGCGGGCGCGCGGCGTTCAGCAGATCACCCGGCGAGTAAGCAACCGGAGCGTTCTGCATCGCCATGCCCTGCTTGCGGTTCCACTCGCAACCGGGTTCGCCGCAATACAGAAGTCCCGCTTTGCCGCTAACTACCGCTGTACCGTGAACCGGGCAGCGGGCTTGCTGCGCGCTTGCTAGGGAATAAATTACAGTTCCGCCCTTATCGTCGCCCGATCCGTCGCAGGTTCCACAAGCGCAACCAACGGAATGGCGCTGGGCGCGCATCGCCTTGCACGGACAAAGCCCCGCAATGCACTCCTGCGTGCGATATCCCTCGCGGTCGTAGTAACACATCACCGTATCCATTGGCTATTCCCCCGGCTCGATAATCCCCTCTTCGATCAAAACCTCGTTCAGGATGTCGCCAATCTGATCGCCGACCGAAGCGGGACGATCCATCCTACCAACGCCATAGAGCCCCTTCGGGCACGGCAGCAAATCACAGTAGCCCGCATAGCAAACACGGTCACAATGCTGATCTGGCGTCTCGCCACAAGAAGGCGAAGCCGTGATGATGCGCTCTATTGCCGCCTCTTCCTCGGGCGTGAACTCCTCGCCGACGTAGCCGTTGAACTCAAAACACATGGCTCACCGCAATCTTACCCCTAAACCCCTCAATTTCCCATACAAAACCGCTCGCGGATTTTTTCCGGGATCGCAAAGGCGAAACTCCCCAAATCCGAAACCGCGCCAGCGAATTTCCAAGCAACCCCGATTTCGCATGCAGAACTGTTTGTATCGCGGATGGGGGAAGGACCCGGCTAGACCATACCCCCCCTGCCTTTGGCGGGATTCGGTTCCAGCGACCCGCCGGGGTGCCCCACTCCTCCGTGGTGTCCGCTCCAAGATCTGCGCGTGTGAGTATCAACCACTCCGCAGCCAGCCTCGCAACGTCCGCAAGTCATTGATAGTACGAGAACTTCCGATAACGGACCATATGTCGCGCGTTTGATTATCTGGCGTTGAATGATACAGTTAGGTGATCACAGGTGTGATCGAGCGTCCCATTAGCGAACACCAGAATGCGCGCGTGAGACTCAAGTTTAGTCCGCGCCTTCCGCGGTCATGTCCAGCACCACCGCCGGCCGTTTGGCCTGCATCTGCTTGAGCTTCAACCCGGGCGAGTCAATCCCCTTCTTGGCGCACCAGGCGTCTACGCGAGCGCGGAGATCGTTGGGGAGCTGGCGATACTGGTGCAGGGCTGCGCGTTCGTTGCCAGTGCAAATCGTTGCAACGCAAGCACTTGCGCGTGAGTACTGCCTCTCATATGCCTGCGGTCGGCGCCAGCGCTTGAGCGCCAGATCCATGTCGATGCGCCAACGCCCGGAATTTCCAGGGCGGACGGCTGGCAATCTGCCCGTACGAGCCAATTCCTGCACTCTGTAGAGGCTGAGTCCGACTTCGTTAGCGAACTGCTGAGCGGTTACGTGTGGCACGATGAGGCGTCCTGAGACGTTATAGGGGTATTGTAGCGCGGATTGCAAGCGTTGAGCGCGTTCGCGCGATGCGCGCCCGCTAGTTGGCTGCGCCGCAAGGTGCGATCGATGGTTTTCGCCCTACCTCTGAGCGTTAGGACGTGATCCTATTCGCAGGAGAAAACCCGAATCGCTTTCGGCGATTACTGACGCGGTTCTCGAGCTACGCGGTTTCATGCTCGAGGGCTCGAGCAATCCCCCGTTTAGGCTGGGCTTCGGAGCGCTCTTGACGTATCGCGCTCGTCGCCGGCCGAGCCTCGCGGTTGCCGGCTTACCCCCGCATCCTCCCGACTCAATTTACGACTCGGTACTGGCTCCGTCGTGCGTCCAGTCGTATCCGAGTGGCCGGGTAGGGTTGAAAAACCTGCGATCGGCTGCTTTGCGGAGCAATTCACGCAGATATACAGCACGATCTTATGTGATCCGTCGGCGCGCGGTTTGCTGCGCCATTCACTTAATTGATTGATCGGGAAATACTTGCGGCAGCGCGAGCACCGCGGGCCTATGTGACTCGGCACTACGGCCGGCGCCGGCTGCTTTTGCTTGTCCAGCTTCGCTCTGGCTTGAAGGATCCCGCCCACAATCGAGCTGAGGCGTTCCGGCTGGATCGGTTCACGATTCGCCACAATCACCCGAACCGGAGACGGCTGGCTCACCGCGGTAACCTCGCGGCCGGGCGATAGAACGTCCAGATGCCCTTATCGCGCATTTCCTTCTCTTGCTGCAGGATACTGCTGAGTTCGGATTGTGCCGCTATCGCCATGCTTGCCCGAATTGCGGGGGCCGGGGGCAAGACCGGCCTTCCCGCGTGTACGAGATCATTTTACGTCCGATTTGTTCTATTCGCCCGTTATTCTCCGTAACTCGGTGCAAGAAAGCCACATGTTTAGCTTGACAGTGCGCTCTGCCCCGCAAAGTGCAGGGCGCGAGAAAGTTTGAAAATAGTTGTTGACAGAAATCCAGCAGTAGGATAGTATCGGTATGTAAGCAAGCGGTGAGCGAAACGGATGGAAGCCGAATCGCCCACCTAAACACAGAAGGGATGAGCTTCAATGTCTGAGAACAACAATACACCGAACTTCGCGGAACTGCTAGGATCCGCCGTCATGCAACCTGGTAAAGTGGCGAGCTGCTACAGCGCGTTTTGGAATTACTCGCTGATGAACCAATTGGCCGCGCTGCAGCAATGCGAGTCCCGCGGTATCGCTCCCGGGCCAATCGCCACTTTCGTTAGCTGGA
>Ga0105238_10000830_pt1 | contig 31988 bp, 26 predicted proteins | sample KBSC34metaG_FD_81526 | JGI IMG/M metagenome (GOLD analysis project Ga0105238, IMG submission 81526) | Corn rhizosphere microbial communities from Kellogg Biological Station, Michigan, USA - KBS C3-4 metaG | ecosystem: Host-associated > Plants > Roots > Rhizosphere > Soil | place: Michigan, USA...
CTCCACGGCCTGTTTCAGGACATCGAGCTTTCCACTCCAAACAGCTTTCGCCAAGTGGGCGAACCGAGGCACGACTCGATCATCATCGACCTGCTCGGCTACCGGCCGTTCATAGTTGTCTAAGGCGAATGGCGCCAGATCCAGATAGATGCCGCTTTGGAAAGACCATTCGTCGAAGCCGCTCTCGCCGATGCCATCACTCCATTGCCCAAGAGTCTGATCGATAAGGGCATCGAGCTGGTCAGGCCGCAACGATGTGGGCGACCAATACTCGCTGACCACGCGTAGTTCATTTCGTTGCTCATCGAATGACATCTGGATCGCGCCGCCCACGATGCTGACGTCATTCAGCAGTTCATGATCGAGATAGTTGGCGCAAAGATCATCGTCATATCGCAAACCATTTAGCGACTGCAGCAGCCGAGGTTCAATGATCGCTTCACCGGTTTCATGACTGGCAAACGCGGGGCCGGAGACGATGATCTTCATGGCACAATGTTCCAACTAGGAATTTTCTGGATTCTCGAAAACGGCCCTTGACCCTCACGTTACGTCAGGTCGTAACATGCCGCTCGTCACAGATCTCCGCATCTCTTCAGAGGAGCGATCGACATGAGTTTTGAGGCCCTTAAAGTGGGTGAATTGGCAAAGCGGACCGGCCTGACGGTCCGGACTCTGCACCATTACGATGCGATTGGATTGCTGAAACCGTCCCTTCACACAGGAGGCGGATACCGACAGTACACGGCCAAAGATGTCGCACGCTTACAGCAGGTGCTCTCGCTACGGCAACTCGGCTTTTCTCTTGATGAAATCCGTAATAGTCTGGACCAGCCTGGTTTTTCTGCGGTGGAAATCATCGAACTCCATCTTGTCCGACTTCGTGAGCAAATGGAATCGCAAAGGCGACTCTGTGATCGGCTTGAAATGGTCGCAACTCGTTTGAGCGCGGCGGAAGAAGCCTCTGCCGACGATTTACTGTCAACGATTGAGGAGATGACGATCCTCGACGCCTTGGCCGAGAAATATTTCACAACCACACAACTTCAAGCGATCAAAGACGGGCGAGACAATGCCGGTCCTGAGACCCTGAATCACATGCAAGAAGAGTGGGCCGAGGTCATTGCATTTATTCGTGCTGAGATGGACCAAGGGGTTAATCCGGCTGAACCGAAGGTTCAGGCACTCGCCAAGCGTTGGCAGGACCTGCTCAACCGATCGACCGGCGGCGATCCGGGGATCAAGCAAGCCATGAAACAACTCTGGGAGGAACAAGGTGACGCTCTCGCTGCGAAATTCGGGTCGAAATATGATTCCCGGCCGATCTGGGGGTACATCGACGCCGCAATCCAGCAGGGCAAAATGGCCGACGGAAAGAACGATGGTGTGCAGACGACCCTGGATGACGGGGGTTTGGGAGACGGAATGGACCGCCGCAAGTTTCTGAATGGGATCGCCTGGACCGCGACGACATTCGCTTGCTCGACCTCGGGTGACAAACGGGAGTCACACGTGTTGGGCCAGGAGGCACCCCGCGCCGCGGCGATAGCAAGTCAGTCATCGTTCACCTCATTCGATGGAACGAAGATCGCGTATTCCGATGAGGGTGCCGGGCCCGCGGTCATCCTGTTGCACGGGTTTGGAATGAGTGGACTGGACAACTGGGGGCAATTCGACCGATTGCTACCTCAGTTGGAACGCACAAACGCGAAGCTGCGCGAGGCGTTTGGAGCGGCGCCGCCGCTCCCCTCCCCGCCAGACAAGGGGCGGCTCGGTCTGGCAGCGCGGCTACGGGAGAACGGGGCCCGGGTCATTGTTCCAGATCTACGCGGCTTTGGCGCCTCTGACAAACCTCAAGACACCGCAGCGTATGCCAATTCCGCGATGGCCCGCGATGTGGTTGCGTTGATCCACCGTCTCAGGTTGGATAAGGCAGACGTGCTGGGCTTTTCAATGGGCGCGGTCACTGCAGCCAGACTGCTCGCACTTGGTGCGCCGCGGATCAGGTCGGCCATCCTCGCCGGGGTCGCTCAGTACATTCTTGAAGGAGAGGTCGCAGATTTCCCGGAAAACTTCCCCGTTCCGGAGTGCTTGACCAGGCCGTTTACGATGCGAGCACATGCAGAGGCTTTGGCGACGTTGCTGGATAACGTCGGGAGTGAGGGTGACAGCGCGAAGTCACCCAGCGCGATTATGGTACGATCGACAGGAGGCGACCCCAAGGTCCTTGCGGCGGTTGTCAGAGGTGCCGTGGCGGAGCAGGTGCCAGTCGATCCATTACGCAAAGTCAAAGTGCCGGTGCTGATCCTCAATGGCATGAAGGATCACGCCAATCAATCAGTCTCGCGGCTATTAGAAGTGATTCCCAGCTCACGTACTGCCTCATGTGAGGGCGATCACCACTCCACACCCTGGCAGCCCTCTTTTCAGGAGGCGGTGGTCAACTTCTTCTCAGAACAGTGGCCTAAGGGCGGTCTACAAGTTGAGTCTGACACATCCCCCTGTTCCGCATGAGGATGGTCAGTGAACTACTCTGCAAACGACGAATATCGTTCGTGTCAAGGAGTCAATCGATGGGCTCACTCTTTCGAGTGCAACCGACATTCTGCCCCGTCTGTCGAGCCGAACTCAAATCACGCCGGTTCGAATTGATCCTGCTATGGTCGATGGATCCTTACTCGTTCCGATGCCCGTCGTGTGCGACCATGTTCAGATGGAACAGGCGACGGCTTGCACTCCCGTATTTTCTGATATTCGGTTTCTTCTTTGCGCCGCCAGTATTCCTTCGAGCGTACCATGGTTCAATCGCCGCGACAGATGCTCCAAATGTGTATCTGGCCATCAGTTGGTCAATTGGTGTTTGCATTCTGTTAACCGTATTCACCTACGGGCCCAAGGACGCGGAAAAGGTCAGTGATGAATAGAGTGATGGCTAGAAAGACGTCACAGACAGGTTCCGTACCGAGAACTTTGAGGCAGTCGCGCATGCCGGAAATACCACAGAATGACTGATTGGCCGCGGACCACAATCACACCTCTCGACGTCGTGTGGTTCCTGACGGGACACCGCGACGCCATTGTCAACATCGCTCAAACGCCGGCAGCGCTTGCTGTTGGTGCCGTGTTCGTGCTGTCTGCCGGATTGGCTCGCGAGTATGACGGCGAGGACCTGCGAGCGGAACCGCAGCACCTGTTGATTCCGTTTTTTGCATCGCTGGTGACTTCGATACTGCTGTTCACTGGCATCTACTTCGCACTCCGATTGCATGGTGGTCTCGTGACGGGCTACTGTTCGCTGTACGCTCGCTTCCTGGCAGCCTATTGGATGACGGCGCCACTCGCCTGGCTGTATGCACTTCCCGTTGAGCGTTGGTTTTCGGCTGCGGTTGCCGTCAAAGCCAATCTGTGGCTGCTCGCGGTCGTCTCCGCCTGGCGCGTCATCCTGATGATCAGAATCGTGATGGTCATGTTCGGAGCGCCATTTGAAGATGCCTTCAGCCTGGTCGGTGCTTTTGCTGCCACGGTGACAGCCGTCGCAGCATGGACAATGCCGACGCCCATCATCAACGTGATGGGTGGAGTGCGGTTTTCGGAGAAGGAAGAACTGATATCGAGAGTCATGTCCTGGGTGCGCGGATTGTCCACTTTGGCCGCGCCTGCGTTGTGGGCGATTGCCGCGTTGTGTATCGAAAGCCCATTGAAACACTGGAGTGAGTTGACGATAGCGCGCACCGGCGCGGGCATCCATCTTTCACTCTGGGCTGTTGCCGCGGCGAGCGTTGGTGTCTGGTTCTGGCTGGCGCGCGGTCCTCAACGGGAACAACGTCTACGCCGACTGGTCGAATCGGCATTTCGATCGGGTGACATCGATCGCGCGTTGGAGATCATGTCATCACACAAACAGACCGAATTCCCACCACACTGGGATCCGCCGCCGCGCCATGCATATCGTTTATTCGAGCCTCGCATGATTGACGTTGTGGATGCGATCGGCCGTGGCGGTGCCGCGCGCTGGGTGACCGACATATACGATCGCAAACTGGGATATGAATTCGACCGTGTGCTCAACTTCGTCCTCTCGGGTCCCGACCGCTATTTGGGTCGTGCATCTCTGGACGAGGTGGAACGGTTGATAGCGATACTTGAGCAGGTGCCCACCGCCCGGAAGGCGGCGGTGGAGTCGTATATCCCTGACATCTGGTTGTTCGATCTGAATCGTCAGGATTTTGACAGGACATCTGTCGACGCGAACGAGACGGAACGTCGATTCGGTATGTATCAGCGGTTGTTGGCGATACTGCGAGAGTACCACCCGCCAGATGACTGAGTAGCCGCCCTCCATAGACTGACGTTACTGCCGCAAGCGAACCTGCGCATCGATTCCTCGAACGGGTGCCAGTCGCTGCGATCTGCGGTTGGACGAAGCCTGCTTTTAAAGTAACGTACGAGGCGTGACGGCAACTGCGACGACGAATCAAATTGTCCGCAACCCCATTTGTTTTTCACGACACCAGCAGCGCCTTGTGGAGCCCTTCATGGCGATCGAGCAACTGAATGAACAGCAGATTCGCGAGTGGAGCGTTGAACAAAAGGACAAATGGTGGCTTGAAAATGTCTATCGTGGGAACATGCCGCAACTCACCCTGCGGTCCGCGGTGACGGGTTTCATACTGGGGGGAATCCTTTCGGCCACGAATCTTTATATCGGAGCCAAAACAGGGTGGTCGCTGGGTGTGGGGATCACGTCCGTCATCCTGGCATTCGCCTTCTTCAAGATTCTGCAGCAGATTGGCTTCGCCGAGTTCACGATCCTCGAAAACAACGCCATGCAGTCGATTGCCACATCCGCTGGCTATATGACGGCACCACTGATTTCCTCGCTCGCGGCGTACATGATCGTCAACAAGGTGATGCTGCCCTGGTGGCAGATCATTGTGTGGAACATCGCGATCTCAATCCTGGGAGTGTTATTCGCGTTCCCGATGAAGCGGAGGTTCATCAATGATGAACAACACCCATTCCCTGAGGGCCAAGCCGCTGGCGTGGTCATGGACACGCTTCATTCGTCTGACGCAAAGCTTGGGCTGTTCAAGGCCAGAGTGCTGACGACGGCGGCAGGCCTGGCAGCGCTGATCAAGTTCCTGCAAGCGGAAGCGATTCAGACATGGTTGCAAGTTGCCGCGTGGTTACCGCGCAACCTGGGGGCTAAGGTTTGGAAAGAGCGGATCGATGAAGGCGCCGCACGGATTTGGATTCTGCACGAGGAACTATTCACCTTGCTCGGCATTAAGGAGAACAAGGTTCCGCGATTGCGGGATGTGCCGATAACGGAACTGACGATCGTGCCTGCATTCGATATCGCCCTCATGGGGGCAGGTGGACTGATGGGGATTCGCGCGGGCGTTTCGTTGATGTTTGGTGCGATCCTGAACTACGTCATCCTGGCGCCGTGGATGATTGAACTCGGCGAGATCAAACCGAAGGCGGATGGTTCGTTTGGCATGCGGCAGATCACCTTGTGGGCCCTGTGGCCGGGCGTGGCTGCAATGGTGGTTGCCTCGTTCGTGTCTTTCTTCTCAAAGCCGGACGTCATCATCGGCGCCTTTCGGGGGCTGTTTGGCAAAAAAACGACGAATGACGTGCTGAAGGAGATCGAGTTGCCGTTGTGGATTTCGGCGATTGGCATTCCGATCATGAGTGTCGTCACCGCTTTGATGGCGAAGTCGTTCTTTGACGTGCCGATCTGGGCATCGCTCATCGGCTTGCCACTGACATTCGTCCTGTCGCTTGTCGCCGCCAACTCCACCGCACTCACCAGCATCACGCCGACTGGGGCCACCAGCAAGATCACTCAGTTGTTCTATGGAGTGATCCGTCCGGGGGATATCAAGTCGAATCTTGCCACGGCCGGAATCACGGGCGAGGTTGTGTCCAACGCGTCAAACCTTTTGATGGACATCAAGCCCGGTTACATGCTGGGAGCCAAACCAAGGCAGCAGGCGATCGGTCACATCATTGGCATCTTTAGCGGTGCCATCGCCAGCACTTTCTTGTTCTATTTGTTGTTCACACAAAATGTTGATCCCGCCAACCCCGACACGATTAAAAACATTCAGTCTGAACAATTTCCCATGCCGTCTGCCACGGTCTGGATGGGGGTCGCCCAGATATTGAAGGAGGGTCTGCACAAACTGCCCCAGTCGGCAGTCAAAGCGGTGATTGTGGCCTGCATTTCGGCGCTCGTTCTCGAAGTTCTGCGCAACTTTTCGAAGATCAAAATGCCGCTCTCGTCCGTCGCCATCGGGCTAGCGTTTGTTATCGACTTTAAATCGTCCGCCTGCATGTTTGCCGGCGCTCTGCTGTTCTGGCTGTTAGGCGTTGAACGCTTGAAGGGAGAATCGGCCGCGAAGAGCATCTGGGTGCAGAATCATGAACCGATCTGCGCAGGAATCATTGCTGGAGCGAGCATTATGGGAATCGCCGATGCGTTGATCAGGGTGTTCTTCCTCCAACCGCCGGCCTAATTGCGGCCCAGTTGAACGGCTGTCGTAGGCGGTTCGGTCTGTCAATCGCTGACGGTGCCAAACGATTTTGACCAAAGAATAGCAGAGTCTGGGAACGAATCGGTCGATCGCCTATTTCGGTGCGAACTTCGGTTTGTCTTGCCCTTGGGGCACGACTTTGACGGCTGCGGCCGGCACCTTCGCATCGTCGGGTTTGTGCAAAGGCAGGTCGTCTGGCAGTTGTTTCAAGAAGAAGTCCTTGTATTGAATCGTCATGGCTGGGCCGACGTGAACTTGCACACCGAGGATCCCAGCAAGAGCTCTGTTCTTTTCATCGAGATCATGACTTCGACGGTGGGATGACTGTCGATCCAATGCTGTTGGTGATTGCCGGTGGCCAGCACTCGATATTCGTGCCACTCGTCGGGTTTGAATTCTTTCAGCGGGAATTCTCCCACAACCCACGGCTGGCCCTGCTCGTCAATAATGACCTTCTCACCTGTGTGAGCGAGGATGCGACGCCCGCGTTCCTCGTAAAGCATGCCATCGTAGTCGGCGCGATCCGGGACAACATCGCATTGGTAACCCGTCACGACTTCATCACCCAGATCAGGGCGGGCCTTGCTGCGATAGTTCAGGCCGCTGTTGCCTCCTTTGGTGACTTTCACCTTCACTCGCAACTCAAAGTTCCGGAGCTCACCGCCCTTCCAGACAATAAATCGATTGTGCTTGAGCGATCCGTCGGTGACACCAGTCATGCATCCCTCTTTGACGCTCCAGTATCTTGGATTGCCATCCCAGTTTGACAGGTCTGTGCCATTGAAGATGGATTTGAATCCTTCCGGTACCGCTGATGGCTCAGCGCCCGAAGCGATCGGACTCGATGCCAGGAACAAAACGATTGCTACGACGAACTTCATGAAGCACCTCGGAGACGTCGGGTTGGAGTCGATTCACGCCAGTACCCGTCATGTTACTGGCACTATCGGCGTTGAGCGAGTCGAGAGACAATCATGGTGAATGGCGAGCCGAAGGCACGAGCCTGTTGCCTCATCCGCCTGACTCTTCAGCAGACCGAACAACTCCCCCCCCACGAGCGCTTGCACGAATCATTCTGCGAACTCCACGGGGCCATCTTCTAGTTCCCATTGAGGAAACTGCATCAGGACTTCACTGTTGACGCCGCGCAGCCAGACATATTCGGCTTGAAGATTTGCGACGGTAAAGGGTTCGCTGGCCTTTTCGATTGATTGACGGCAATTCTCGATCGCCCGACAATTGTTACAGAACCGTTGTCGACAATTTGTGAAGGCCCGCCATGCGCACTGTTCTGATCGTGGTCTGCTGGGGATGTTTGATCGCGTTGAGGTCGAATTCCGTTCTGGCGTCCGAAATGGAGGAACTGGATCCGGCCTATTACCACGGTGGCGAATTGGCGGGTTCACTTCGGTCTACTGATCCGCCTGCGTTGTTCGACGCCGATCCGCAACACCTTTGGAATCGACTGTATGCTGTCGTCACCATTCGTCCCAGTTTCTTGCCATCACAGCGCAACGGTTCTGCCGTCGCGCGTATTGAAGGTGGAGACCGGATCGAGTTCCTCGGTTGGGGTGGCACGACCTACTGGGACGAAGCACCGAATCTCGCACGGCTTGATCAATTGTTGGGCCAGTTCCTGGCAGAGGGTTCCGAACGATTCGCGTCCGCGCCATTAAAGCGGGTGCTTCTGCAGCGCGACCTGTGGGCGTTGTTCGATTTCATGATGGCCAGGCACATCGGTCGACAGGGAAACATTGAAACTCGTCGCCAACGCAACGAGGTCTGCTGTAAGCTGGCGAAAGCAATTCAGGCCGTTTCATTGCCGGCAAACGTGTTGTCTCAGCTACCGGATAATTATCGATTGGCCGTCCAGTCGGGGCGATTCTCAACAACGCACGACTTTGATCCGAAACGCGACTATCTCCCAACAGGACTCTTAACGAACGGTGACGAGTGGCAGGAACTCGACTTCTTTCAAGCTCAACGTTCGGAAGACGTTGAACGTCGTTACGTCTTCTTGCACATGCGAGCGTTCCAGGGGCGATCCTACTTCCGCGTTTTTGTCCGGTTTCCACAAGGACGAGCACAATTGGAAGACTACCTGCGCGATCTGGATGCAAGGGGCATCGATTGGAAGGCCTCCGCCCAGCACGGCAGCATTTCTCTGCTGCCAGGAGCACCAGAATTGCCCGCAGGGACGGAAGTCGCGCTGGTTCAGTTTCTGATTGCACTTGATCCAGACATAAAGCTGGTTCCCACAACGCTCGTCGAGTCGGTGCGATTGCTGACCTTTAAGAACAGTCGGGGAACGACCGATCCTGAGACCAATCTCGGGAATGGAGTCAACGCCGCCAAGTACACACTCAAAAGGCGATTGGCACTGGCGCAAGACGGAATGGTTCACGGCGGATTGCACCGCGAGCCTGACGATCTGCCGGTTTACCGAGTGCTTTTCGAAAACGAAGCAGCACGGGATTGGGGCGCCCGCGGCCGATTGTTTCCACTGACTGCCGATTGCCGTTCCTGTCATTCGGGTGCCGGTCGAGCGGGGATCCAGATGCTGGGATCGATGGTGAATACTGCTAGTGTCGACAGCGGTGCCGCACTGGGGGTTTCGCATACCCTGCCTGCGGGCGCGGTCAGCCCTCATCCGGCGAGGACTGTGAAGTGGAAAAGCACTGAGGAGACATACAGGCGGTTGCTCGAATACCTCGACAAGTGACTCTTTGGCCGAGAAACTCCGTTGGTTCCACAGCGAATTGCGACCGGAATTGAATCCAGACGCGGACAACACCCGGCAACCCCCCGCCGTAGGTGCACGCGGGGATCGATTTTTGTTATGGTGGGATTAATCAAATGAAGTTGAGATTCCCTTTCCCCAAATCTTGACGTTCAACGTCTGCCAGTTTGTATTTCGGATCGCTCCAGATCGTTCGGCAAAGAATCACACACTCGATTTCTCTCTCTCTGAAAGTTTTTGATCCATGGCAACGACTCTTCGCACATCGCGTCGTCAGTTTCTTCAGGGGATCGCCGCTGCGGGAGCGGCCAGCATTCTGATTCCGTCATCCAATCGAGCATTGGGTTTTCAGTCGATCAATGAACGTCCGATCTTCGCGACGATCGGACTGCGGAACCAGGGTTGGGCCATCACCAGCAAATCGTTTGGCTTCGCCGACTTTGCTGCCCTGGCCGATGTCGATGCGAATGTCCTGGGAGAAAATGTCGCCAAGGTTGAGAAGCAACAAGGCAAAAAGCCCGACGGTTATAAGGACTATCGCAAGATTTTGGACCGGAAAGACATCGATGCCGTCATGATCGCCACGCCCGATCATTGGCACACCAAGATCGCAGTCGAAGCCATGCTGGCCGGAAAGGATGTCTATTGCGAGAAGCCTTTGACGTTGACCATCGATGAAGGAAAGCTGATCGAAAAGATCGTCAAGCAAACGGGTCGCGTCTTCCAGGTCGGTACAATGCAGCGGACCGAGATCGATCTGCGATTCCTGAAGGCGATCGCTCTGATTCGCGACGGCCGCATTGGCAAAGTGAAAAAGGTGACCTGTGCTATCGACCGCATGGAAGCATCACCGGTCATTCCCGAAGTTGCTGTTCCTGAGCAATTGGACTGGGACTTCTGGCTCGGTCCTGCACCCAAGGTTCCATATCGTGCGTTGCCCGAAATGCGTCAGGGCTACGGGGGCGGCGTGCCGCTTTACAGCAACTGTCACTACTCCTTCCGCAACTGGCATGAATATTCCGGCGGAAAGCTGACCGACTGGGGCGCCCATCACGTCGACATCGCTTGCTGGGCACTGGGCGCGACGGACACCGGGCCAAGCAAGATCACGCCCGGCGAATACAAGCTACCGGTTGAATACAAAGACGGGAACCCCACGGTTTCTGATCAGTACAACGCGGCAACTCAGTTCACGATCCACGCCGACATGCCCAATGGGGTCGAATTGACCGTTACGAGTGAAGGCGACAACGGCATTCTATTCGAAGGGACGGAAGGCCGGTTCTTCGTTAATCGCGGTAAACTGGCTGGCAAGCCGGTGGAAGACTTAAAGGATAAACCGCTGCCCGAAGATGCCGTCGAAAAGGTCTATGGCGGAAAAGTCAGCGCGAATCACACCGCCAACTTCATTGAAGGCATGAAGGCCAGAAAGCAGCCGATCTCCGACGTCTGGTCGCACAATCGCATGCTCGAAATCTGCCATCTGTCGAATATCGCAATGCGCCTTGGCCGCGAACTGAAGTGGGATCCAGTCAAACGAGAAATCATCGGTGACGCTCAAGCCAATGCCTTCCTCTCACGAGAAAGCCGTAAGGGATTCGAAATCAACATGTGATTCGAATGACGAGTTGATTCGACAGGGGCGGTCCGGCACTCGAGTGCTCGGCCGCCCCTTCTGTTTTTGACGCCGCCCAGATCGATCTTGAGCGATCTGCGATGATTGGCTACAAGGTCGCGCTTCCTTTCGGGCCGACCGCGTCCTTCCTGCCATCTTCTCAATTCATTCGAGACTTCGGTCGATGCGCCCTATTTCTCGTCGACAATGGATCGGTCTGATCCTTGCCAACACCAGCGTCATGGGAGCCGGTTGTGGCACAATTCTTTATCCGGAACGTCGAGGTCAACCCGCCGGAATCCTGGACTGGAAGGTGGTCGCACTGGATGCCGTCGGCCTGATTCTGTTCTTCGTGCCAGGTGTCATCGCTTTCGCGGTCGACTTCAGTAATGGCACCATCTATCTTCCTCCGGATTACCAGGGCTTGAATCAAACGGACCGTCAGGCGGCAAGCCTGGTGAAGGTGCAGGCACCGGACAAACGCATGACTGTCGCGACACTCGAAAAGATTGTCTCCGAGAATACGCAGCGGGATATCCGTCTGACACCCGGCCGCTACGAAACCGAGAAGCTCGACGACATCGACGACTTTTGGGTAACGACCGACAAGTTGGCGACGATTTAGCTTTGGTGGATCGCTCGCTGGCTCGCGAGCAACTTCAGGCATATGGTATTCGTTCCATTGAATTAGGGATTCGACAGAGTCGCTGCGCGATGCGAATACCTACCTGCCTGTTGAAAAAGGTGTCAGACCCTCTCCGGGCAACGGTTTCCTAAGCGAATTGACTGAGCCCTCCAAAGGGTCAGACACCTTTTTCAACAGGCTGCTACGCGTGAAGTTTTCTACACAAATCGCTGCGGTCGCTAGACGACCGCATTTATTCAAATGCATAATCCCGCTCGGTCGGATGGCAACTCGGCGTCCGCTGAACTCATTTCTCGTCGAGGCCTGCGATGAAACGGAATTCCTGTCTGTTGTTGATCATCTCTACCTGTTTGCTGCCACAATTGCACGCGGCCGATCCCGTATCGATTCGCGACGAGCCCAGCGGCAAACGCTTGCTGTTCATTGATGGGAAAGATGTTCGCACTGAGCCGAATGGCAAACGCTTACTATTTATCGATGATCAATCATTGCGAGATTCCCCCAATGGCAAGCGACTGATGTTCATTGATGGCGACAATGTCCGGCCCGATCCACATGGAATTCGATTGGCATTCATCGATGGCAAAAACATCCGTCGAAATCCGAACGGCAAACGTCTGCTGTTTATTGATGACAAAAACATTCGCGAAGAACCCAATAGTAAGCGGTTGTTCTTCATCGATGGCGAGATCTCGAAGGCTCAACTGATCGCAGCGCTGTACATCCTGAAACCCGAATTGTTCAAGCTGACCGAGAAGGAAGAGGCGGCTCTGAAAGCCGCGATGAAAGAGGCCGAGGCGGAAAGCGAGAAGGAATTCTCGAACGTGCACATCGGCAAGTTCGATGTCCTCAATTCGACCAACCCGGAATGGGGCAGAGGCGTTGTCAGTACCGTCAAAGGCAAAGATGACTTTTTGTACCTTGATCTGAAGCTGAAGAATCAGGCCATGAATGGGATTGGAATCCGCCGACCGGGCGAAGCCTGGGAAGAATGGTGGATTGCATTCGCACCAGAAGGTTCCGTCGCGTTGGCCGTGTATGACATTGACGGAGGTAAACTGACCGGGTCATGGATCCCCATCAATGCGGCCAAAGATGGCAAAGGCAAACTGGGAAGTGAAGTCTTGGATGGTCCGGCCAACCTGGATGGCGACTTCAAGATTCTCGAAGGCAAAGCCCCGAATGAGGGTGCCGCGTACACTGGCACGGTTTCGATCCATCCTTTCCAACCGAATGAGAATGGATCAGATCTGTTTGACATCTATTCCGTGACCTGGACTTTTGGCGACGTCAAGATTCCTGGTGTCGCCGCGAAAGTGAAATCGACCCCAGGCAAATTCAAATTGATCGCCGCATCGGGAACAAAAGCCGACTTTGCCGTCGGACACGTGACGGGGTCGAGCGCGACGCAGTCGAAGGGAATCGACTATATGACGAACAAAGGTTCGCTCGGGTACATCGTCTGGACGAAACAGAACGAGTAGCAACTCGGGTTGCCCAGTTGATCTCTTGAAAAGCGGTCCGACTGACGAGGGAACGTCGTGCTCTCGGCAATTGGCTTTCAATCTCGACGTCCATTTATCAGCGCGAAACAGCCTTCGCGTCGATGGGGAGTTGTCTCCATGCCATCCGTGTCATGTCTCGTCAGATGGAGTGTCCTGTGTGGCACGTTCCTGCTGGTTTTGCTGGCCGCTAGTTACCCTGACGTTGCCATGTCGGCAGAGCCCGCGCAACTGGAGGTCGGTGAAGGGAAGGTCTTTTCGATCGCATTCTCGCCCGATAGCAAGCATTTGGCCGTGGGGACTGGTGGTCAGACGCCTGGTACCAAAGTCTTCGACGTGGGGGCGAAAAAGGAATTGCTAAACCTGCCCTGCGAACGTCGCGGGGCAGGCTTTTCAGTGGCCTTTAGTCCGGACGGGAAACGGCTCGCGATTGCGGACTACGATCTGGCCGTCACGGTTCGACAGGTGAGCGATGGGGCTGAAATCGCCTCGTTGCCCGGCGATCCGGATCGCAAGCAATATCGTCAGGCACGGCGGATCGCATTCCGCCCGGACGGCAAATCATTGGTCGTCGGGTATTCGACCGGCGATATCTTTGTTTGGAATCTGCCCGAACAAAAGGTCCAATCAAAATTCAATCACAACAACGAGATCACGGCGCTGGCGGTTTCGCCGGATGGAAAAACTGTCGCCTCGGGGACCAGCTTTGGCCTGCGGACCTGGAATGCGGAAGACGGGACACCGTTGCTGAAGCTGGATCAGCAAAGTAGCGGCGTGCACGAGGTGCAGTCGGTGGCATTCCTTGCTGACGGAAAATCGGTCGTCACGACGGACAGCCCGGGCCTCGTCCGATTTTTCTCGACAGAAGATGGCAACGAGCTGCGATCCTACAAAATGCCTGCCGTCGGTGCGACAACGACCGTCTACGGAGTCGGCATCAATGGCAAATCGGTTCACGTCCTGGGCATGGTGGCTGGCCTGGACGCCAAACGATCGAAAAGCCTGAGTGAGGGGATCGTCACGATTGATTCCACCAGCGCGACGCCCACCATGTTTTTGTCGGCCGTCTCGTCGCGAGTGCTGGCGGTATCACCAAACGGTAAGCGTGCGGCCCTCGCGACTGGTGACAGCGGCGATCCGGTGTTTCTGTATGACCTGACATCTGCATTCAAATTGAAGCCCTGACACATGATCAGGGATCGATCGTCGCATCGGAAACGGAACCGGATTGAGCGTTCCTGGTTTGTCGTTGCGATCGCGGCGGCACGAGAACCAGACCCGTCGCTAGAAGCGTTAATGGGATTGCGATCCAGCCGTACCAAATGTCGACCCATTCCATTTCGATCTGGCTGGGAATGTGCATGCGAGAACCCCATTCAAGCGACAACGTCATTGGCTGAATTGGTGTCGAATTCCACTCGACATAAAAGTCGTTCAACGAGCCCATGGTCTGCGTCTCAATCGTGACCGTCACGGACACCGTTCCACGGTGGGACTCAACGAAGGTCGAGGCGTTGGGGAGGTTGAGCCACAACGAATCTTCCACAAACTCGCTCCGCGTCCAGGCCAGCATGAAGACGCACGCCGCCATCAGGACGATCACACCACAAAATCGTCGCCAGCCGAGTTTGATCGAACCCATAATTCGTTCCGATTGATGGCGATCTTGTTTTCCCAACGGCAGATTCGCAGGAGAGTCTGACGGATTGTTCCGCGCCCGGATCTCCAATGCGCGAGTGACTCACCTATTCTAAACCCGTCGTGCGACGCGCATCCCGCCGACCCGCGGCCGGGTCCACAACGCGCGAGTGACTCGCCTATTCTAAACCCGTCGTGCGACGCGCATCCCGCCGACCCACGGCCGGGTCCGCCACGCGCGAGTGACTCACCTATTCTAAACCCGTCATGCGACGCGCATCCCGCCGACCCGCGGCCGGGTCCGATTGTAACGACTGCGCAGGGCATGTTGACGAAAGACAACCATGACCTATGTTTGCCATGGCTGTCAATTCTTGCTCGGACATTAGATCTCTTCGACGCCGACGAGAAGCGGCACCCCGCATTGCCCATAAAAGGGGTCTGACCCCCTGCCCGTTGTGATTGCGAGCTGAGTTGAGCCCATGTGGTGAGGGGTCTGACCTCTTTTATGGGCAAAACCGCGGCACCCATCCAGAACGTCCGTGGATTCCCAGGCTTCAATTCGAGTGACCCATGTCGACCGTGGAGATGAATGAGTGCGATTCAGCGAAGACAACTCTCGGTGCGACACCGATTTCATCCACCGAACTGCTGGATCTGACCGCCCGACATCCGGCACTGGAAGAACTGCCGACATCATCCTCGATTTCAACCAGCGAGGTGATCGATCCACGCTGGGTCTATCTCAGTGCCTCGACCGCGGCGGTTTGCTTCTTGATGCTGCATTTGTGCGGCATGAACTTCTGCGACCCCGATCTATGGCACGAAATGTCTCTGTTCCGGCAGACGTTGATCGAAGGACGCGTTCCGACTGAGGACCGTTTCGCCTATACACCGACCGTGTCGCCGTCGATCCATCACGAATGGGGATCGGGAGCGATCCTTTATGCGGTCGCGATGACGAGCGGCGCGACTGGAGTCATTTGTTTCAAATATCTCCTGGTAACAGCCGTTGTTGCCGCGATGTATTGGTGCGCGCGTCAGCGAGGAACCAGTGCGGCGGTCTTCTGTACGGTTGCTCCATCGATGGCTCTCTTCAGTTCGTACGGCTTCACCACGATTCGCGCGCAGATGTTTACTCTGCTGTTGCTCGCGATCATGCTCTGTCTGCTGGAACGTGATCAACGTGGCCGTCGCGGGTGGATTGCCTTGTGGCTGCCGCTGCATGTGCTGTGGTTGAATGTGCATGCCGGCTTCGTCGTCGGTGCCGGGTTGATGGCCATTCATGCCATCGAACAGATTGTGCGCCGGCGTCCATTCTGGCATTTCGTTCCCATCGGAGCCGCACTCGCCGCGCTCGTGCTGGTCAATCCGTATGGTTCCCTATATCTGCCGTACCTCATGCATGGCCTGACGATGGCTCGGCCGTTGATCGTGGAATGGCAACCATTGTGGCAGCACGATGCTCGCGTCTTCGGACTGTTCCTGTTGTCGTTGTTGCCAGTTGCGTGCGCAGTCCGATCGCTGGGCTGGCGACGATGCACGGGACTTCTGGTTCTGGCGGCGACGGCCTACGCCGCCCTGAAACATACTCGGCATCTGTCACTCTACTGTGTTGTGTGGACCTGCTACGTGCCGGGTTATCTGCAGCAGACGCGGTTTGGCGCCTGGGTCGATGAGACGTTTCAGCGGTACGGTCGACTCGTGACGCAGATTTCGGTTGCCGCGACAGTCTACTGCCTGTTTCAAATTGTGCCCGCGGCGCCCTGGAATCTGGTGATTCCGGACAAGAACGAGCATGTGGCGGAAGGACTGGTGTGTTATCCCGTGGGCGCCGTGCAATACCTGAGCGACCGCCAGTTTCACGGGAATGTGATGTTGCCGTTTGAAGTCGGTGGGTATGCGATGTGGAAACTGCATCCCAACGCCAAGGTCAGCCTGGACGGTCGGTACGAAGTGGCATACCAACCCGGCATCCTGGAAGAGCACCTGTTGCTTTACGGAGCGAAAAGTGGTTGGCGAGATGTGTTGGCGAAGTATCCGACCGACGTGATTCTCGTCCCCTGCCTGTCACGCTTGTCGGCGGCGATGCCGTCGATGGTCGATTGGACTCGCATCTATCACGATGAAGTCTACGAGGTCTACGCGCGCCCGGGTTTCTCAGTACCATCGCAGCCCTCACCAACCAGAAGCGCCAGCGAGGCAACCTTCCCGTAACCTAACCGCCTGTTGAAAAAGAGGTCAGACCCAGGTCAGACCCTCTCCGGGCAACAGCCTTTCACGGTAATCAACGGTGTCCTCCAGGCCATGTTCTTTTTCCAGCGAGGCAACCTTTCCCTGACCCGACTTGCGTCAGCAAACGGTCAAGGACAATCACACCGGACGTGCCTCTCGCTCTGCCCCAACCGCAGGCCGAACTCTCGTTCCAAATCTGTATGAAGCCGCCGTTCGGACGAGTCGACCTTGTGGGACGAATTCTGTTACACTGATACGACCGATCGGCAATTCGATGCGGGCTTCGTCAAGGAATTGACGTTGTCATGGTGCGTTGAAATCCGCCAATGAGTTTTGAGAGACCGAGACGAAGAAACATCGTTCCATCACCAAGGAGTAATCAATGATGATTCGACTGCTGAGTGTCATGACGATCATGGGAAGCATGGGATTGGGTCTGGCAATCGCCGCGGACAAGCCTGCCTTGACCGATGCGGAAAAGGCCGCCGTCGCCGACATCAAGAAGTCGGGTGGCCAGGTGATGGAGCTCGCCCAGAACGACGCGCGATTGGACGTGGCTTTCCATCTGGCCGATGGCAAAATCACCGATGAACAACTCGTGCCGCTCAAAAACCTGCCGCAGGTTGCACAGCTCAACCTGCGCGGCCGCGAGATCACGAATGCGGGTCTCGTCAATCTGAAAGACCTGAAAGGCCTGGTTCGTCTGCATTTGGAAAAGACCAAGGTCACCGACGACGGACTTCAGAATCTCAAGGGATTGGAAAACCTCGAATACCTGAATCTGTACGGTGACGAAATCACCGATGCCGGCCTGAAGCATCTCGAAGGCCTGAAAAAACTGCGCAAGATCTATCTCTGGCAAACCAAGGTCACCGACGCAGGTGCGGGTGCGCTCAAGGCTGCGATCCCCGAGATCAAGATCGACCGCGGTATCGAACCAGCCAAGCCAGCCGAAGAGAAGAAAGAAGAACCCAAGGCCGAAGAAAAGAAGCCCGAAGAGAAGAAATAAGCGACTCGCCCTTGGTACATCGTCACGAAGAAAACTCCGTGTGCCATCTGGCTCCGCCGGTGCCACCAGTGCTCGTTCGTGTGCCAGTGGCTTCGTCAATCCTCTCCCGTGTGCCACTGGCGATGCCAGTGATCTTAACAGCCTGTCAAAAAAGAGAGCCGACCCTATTGGAGGGAACTCCTCATTGCCTTCAAATGCGGACGCCCGGAACGGGCCTGACCTTTTTTCAGCAGGCACGTAAGACCAGCGGCAGCAGAGGATCACTGGTAGAGCCAGTGGCACACCACCCGAAAAACAACCCTTAACAACGTACTCGTCCATACAAGCAGATTCCTCTGAGCCAGATTCCATTCGGATCTGGCTCTGTTTCTCTTCTGTCGGATTTCCTGTCTGTCGCGGCTTTACCCAGGCACCAATCTCGAATGTCAGCTCCTAACGCCGCGAAGATTCTGGTGATCGAAGACGAACCGCCAATCCGCAAGTTCCTGCGAATCTCGCTCGAAGCACACGGCTATGTCGTCATCGAAACGGAAACGGCCGCCACGGGAATCGGACACGCGATCACCGAGCCTCCCGACGCGGTCATTCTCGACCTTGGTCTGCCCGACCAGGATGGCCTGGACGTGATCACGCGACTGCGCGAGTGGTCGCGCGTGCCCATCATCGTCGTGTCGGCGCGTGGCCGCGAGGCCGACAAGGTGGCAGCCCTTGATGCGGGTGCGGACGACTATCTGACCAAGCCGTTCGGCGTGGGCGAATTGCTCGCACGGCTGCGCGTGGCATTAAGGCATGCGGCCATCGTCAGCGGCTCAAACGAGCAATCAGTGTTTCGCGTCGCCGACTTGAGCGTTGACCTGGCGCGGCGCGAAGTGACGCTGGCCGGACAGGCAGTGCACCTGACACCCATCGAATATCGGTTACTGGTCGTCCTGGTCACGCATGCCGGCAAAGTGGTCACTCATCGCCAACTGCTCAAAGAAGTCTGGGGACCCGGCAGTGTTTACGAAAACCAATACCTGCGAGTCTACATCGGGCAATTGCGCCGAAAAATCGAAGCGAATGCGGCTCGGCCCCGCTATCTGAAGACAGAAGCCGGAGTTGGCTATCGTCTGATGGATGAATAGGCCCGGCCGCGGGTCGGCGGGGTGCGCGATCGCGTCGGGTTGAAAATTAGGTATATCGCTCGCGCGATGTCGGGTCACCAGGTCTGTCGAGTGCGCCGTGCCGTTTCCAACTCTCAAACGATCCAGCCGTGCGTCACCCCACATCGCATACCACCCGTCTATTCTGCTCCCGTCGTGCGACGCGCACGAACCACCTGTGGCGGGCCGCCGACCCGCGGCCGGGTCAAATTGCCAATTCCTGAATCCGCTTTGCGGGTCGGGCTTGTACAACGGACTGACAGAAGGTAATTTTCCGCTACCCTGCTGAACAACATTGCATCATTCGCATCGGAAGATTGGTTTCAATCGGCGATCGCGTTTGCTGCTGAGCTGGATGCTCTGTGTTGTCAGTGTTGCGGTCAATCGTGGCCCCAGGTGAAACTCATAGTCTCGCGAAGGAGCTCAAGGATGAGCCGACTCAGCGTGTTCTGGCCAGATGAAATCAAGCCATCATCATCAACGGATGAACGAATGATTCTTCCGTTCCCTCAACGCAAAGCCGTCGCCAAATCGACCACCGCATCCAAGCCGATGGACGTCATCACGCGCGCCCGCGTGCTGTTCGAAAATCGACGCTGCACCGATTGCGGATATCCCGTCGTCGAACCGATCGAACTACCCGATTCTGCCACCAATCGAAGCGGCCTGGCAATTCCCGGCACGGCCACCCTGATCGGTTTCCGCTGCTGCGGCTGCCAGACCGAATGGCCAGTCTGACCCGGCCGCGGGTCGGCGGGATGCGCGTCGCATGACGGAAGCAGAATAGGTGAGTCACTCGCGCGTTGTGGACCCGGCCGCGGGTCGGCGGGATGCGCGTCGCATGACGGGAGCAGAATAGGTAGTCACTCGCGCGTTGTTGCCGGGTGGCTCACAAGTTTGGAGTCTACGACTCTGGCGTGCCTACTTGTCGGTCGACTTTCTCCTCACTCCTCACCACTTTCTGCCGTCTTCGGCCTCGGGGTTCGCGATCTAGTCGGCTCGCGCGTTGGAGGGGGATGACTAAAACATCTGGCCTTGGGTGCCATGACTTCGGAGTCTGCGACTAAGTCGTGTCCATCTTCCTGTCCGCAAGTGCCGTCCGCCGGCAGGGCAAAGCGCAAAGCTCCCGCTGAGCCGTCATCTGGGCTCAACGAAGACTTTCTTCTACGCAAAGGTGCCAAGAGGTAAGCCGCAACGGGTAAATCAACGAGACGGTCGTGAGCCGATCCGATTGGTTTGATTCGTATTTCCGTGTGCCACTGTGTGCTAGGCCAGTGCTCTTCTCTTCACCGCCCCCAACTCGCGTCTTCCTTGGCGCCTTTGCTCCTTCGCGCCTTTGCGTTGATGACTTCGAACAATAAACACGAATCACCAAATCGCCGTAGCCAATTTGCCGGCAACGAGAAATAGGTGCTCAATTTGATGCTCAAGTCCGTGCTCAAGCGTGAGCACGTACTTCAAAGTAGCAGGCAGTCTTCGAGTGCCCTCCGCCTCTTTCTGTTTACAGTCTTCTCCGCAGCGAGGGCGAAGGCTGGATCCCGCCGACCAGCGGCCGCGGGGCCATTTCCAACGCGCGAGCGGTATGGCTATTCCTAACCCATTATGCGACGCGCATGCCGCCGACTCACGGCCGAGTCCGGTTCCAACGCGCGAGAGGTATTGCTATTCTGCTCTCGTGGTGCGACGCGCATCCCGCGGCCGAAGACGGCAGTGAGTTGAAAGGAGAGAGTAGAAAGTTGACAGACAAAAGACTCGACGCGGCCGGGTCTCTATCGCGCGAACGACTTCCCTATTCTGCTCCCGTCGTGCGACGCGCATCCCGCCGACCCGCGGCCGGGTCTCCATCGCGCGAACGACTTCCCTATTCTGCTCCCGTCGTGCGACGCGCATCCCGCCGACCCGCGGCCGGGTCATGATTGTGGACACCATCTCCTCATTGTTCAACGTTCTTCCCCAGGTCGGTCGACTGGACGCGATCTGTTTGCGGTCTGAGCGGATGGGTGTGGTGTCGACGGTTGATGAAGCGCAGGTCATGACGAGTTGCGGGATCAGTGGTGATCATCGGATTTCGAAGAAGTCTGGCGGCAAACGTCAGGTGACCTTGATTCAGGCCGAGCACTTGCAGGCCGTCGCATCGATGCTGCATCGCGAGAGTGTTCCGCCGGAAATCATCCGCCGCAATCTGGTTGTGAGTGGCATCAACCTGCTGGCGCTGAAAGGCAAACAGTTCTATGTCGGCGAGGTGCTGCTGGAATTCAGCGGCCCGTGCGAGCCGTGTTCGCGGATGGAATCGGTGCTGGGTCCTGGTGGTTATAACGCGATGCGCGGCCACGGCGGAATCACGGCCAAAGTGATTGCCGGTGGTACGATCCGAAAGGGCGACAGAGTGCGTGCCGTTCTGTTGGAGCAAGCCTGAGAGTGTTCTTCAAAGTCGCAGGCAGTCTCCGAGTGCCGTCCGCCTCTTTCTGAAGATCCGCCTTTCCCCCGAGAGGGCGAAGGGCGAAGTTCCCGCTGAGCCGACTTCGAATTCTCAAACTCAATGAACACCAATCATCGAATCGCGGTAAACCATTGCCCGCCAATGAGAAAATAGGTGTTCAAGTTGATGCTCAAGTACGTGCTCAAGCGTGAGCACGTACTTCTTCGGTCCCACCTTTGCGCCCTGGCACCTTGGCGTCTTGTCGGCACCTTTGGCCATCGCGAAAACGACTCACGAATTCTCAACCCGACGTAGATCACGAAAAACACCAATCAACAAATCGCCGTAAATGCCTGCCCTCACATAATTAATAGGTGCTCAAATTGATGGTCAAGTACGTGCTCAAGCATGAGCACATACTTCTTTGATCCCACCTTTGCGCCCGCGCGCCTCAGCGCCGTAGCGTTGGAATTTCTTCCACATCCGCCAACACCGCGAAAACGACGAACCGATTCTGAACCCATCACGCGACGCGGCCGCCGTCTTCGGCCGCGACATACCGCTTTTCAGTTCCACCAGGTTGTCAAAGACCAATGCCCAAACGGCTCGCCCAGGCGCCAACTCTTTCCCGACTGCGATCGTCGTTTTCGGGACGAGTCTCGCCAATTTATTACCCGTCGACATCCCCAATCTTCCAAACGTTTGGAAACGAGATTCCAAATACATTGCGTATTGAGCCTCAATCTGGCGACTGACAGGACAATAGACAAAGCGTTTTGAATAGAGATCTGATCAGGCGCACTTCACAGGCGCTCGATTCGTGTCATGTTATATCTGATATGGGATCAAATCGATTGAATGCCAAGTGTCTTCAGATAGTCGAACGTATGATCGTAGAAGTCGGCGGCTCGAGTCGGGTCAGTTGGTTCCCCATCTGGAACGACGATGACCATCCCCTGGCGGGCCCGGGTGAGCAGTACTCGGTACGCGTTTTTCAGATACTCCTGTCGCTCGGGCTTCCGAATTCGGTTCCAACGATCTCTGGCGAATGAGAAATGCCCCCAACCGGATTGCGTGTGGCGAAAATCGGCATCCCATGTGACGCATGCCCAGTCGAGTTCCAGCCCTTGTACTTGAAACTCTGTTGCAACATCTTCCAGATAGTATGACGACCGCACATCTTCTTTCGGTGCTAGAAACCAATGAACAGGATCCACGACCACCCTGACATCGATTGCGTGAGGTTTCAGTCGTTGAGCTCTTGACGATGCGAGAAGGCCGAATCGTTCCGTACCACGCGCGTGAGACCGAACCCAAACTTTCGCTTTGTTGATATCTCGCGTCATGACAAGTGGATATCGCGACTTTAGTCGGCCGTACGCTTGTTGAGCGGCCGAAAGGTCTAAGTCGAGAAGGTTTTTTATGAACTGTGAGACGTTTTCCGCTCTATAAGATCGCATTGACACCGCCAGATGCAGTTCGTCTCGAAAAACACAGCGTTGATGTCTGCGAGCAACTTGAATCGCTTCACCCGCGGCATACTCGGAGTCGACAAGTTGAGATGAGATGAACAAATGCCAATCGGGAAAGCGTCGTACGACCGAATCGATCCATTCACCAATCCCCACTTCTCCCGTGTTAATCTCCTGACCTCCGCCCACCAGGCAGACGATCACAGCCCAATCCGGGTGACGTTCGAGGCATGAGATTAAGAACTCGGGCTCGGATTGATTGAAATCCGCTCGCCCTTTCTTGCGAGTCATGAATGAATTGGTCTGGGCGTGATTCCACGCTCGCTGAGCCTCGTCAAAGATGGCGACGTGTTCGAACGGAGCCCGTCTTTCGTCGATTAGACACTCATCACGAAAATGATGGACGTTCTGGATGAACATCTTGACTTCCCGCAGCGCCTCGGACTTAGGGACTTTTTTTCCGAGCAGGTGTTCTCTCTGGATTCGATCTCGGGCGAGCGCTTCTTGAAGTACATTGACGAGTGGGCCATTGCCCGAAAGGAAAACACACGGCTGCTCAGATTGAGTCGAGTGAGTTGCTACCTTTAGTCCAACAAGCGTTTTTCCAGCGCCAGGTACACCGGTGACAAAACAAACGGCTTTCTTTCGGCTATCACGTGCCCAGCGAATCGTTTCTTCTATGCAGGCAGATGTCGACGCCAGATTGATCGCTCCAGCATCGTTCCTTGAGATCTCATCCACGGCGTGTCGGTTATAGAGCGCGATTGCTGCTTCGATAATTGTAGGAGTCGGCGCATACCTCCCTGACTCCCAATGCAGAGGATCTGTGGCCGGTTGATCACATGTTTTCAGCACCAGAGTTAGAGCCATTGAAAGTGCGTCAGAATTACAGGCGATCGGTTGAATTACCCGGTCATTCTGAACCGAATACAGGACCGACAGAATCCGATCAGGTGCCTTGGTCGCGACCAAGATTGGCGCGATCAAGCAGTCGTGACTCGTCTCGTGAAAGTTCTTAAGGTCTAGCCCGTAATCCCAAACCTGATCCAGGGCGCGAGATGGATAAGCTCGTTCTCCAACTTTAAACTCGATGACAAAGACAACGGGTCCCAACAACAAGATGACATCGGCGCGTCGCCCCAGCCGCGGAATTGAGTACTCGAAATAGATCCTCCCAGGAAATTCAACGACAGCCAAGGCCCTCTTCAGGACGATGATCTGGTCCAACCATGCATCACGTTGCGTTACCTCCAATGCAAAAGGGTTGTTCCCGGCAAGTGTTCCAAGGATGGCGTTATCGTCAGCGTGGAGGAAATTGTCGACAGTGTCGGAGTAGAAGAACCGCTGCAATGAACTCTCCACTTAGACTACAAAACGTGGGTGGCGATTGGACTTGTCCGATCAATGATGACCCATAATTGTAGTGCTATTCGCGGGGCAATCACCAGGCCGGAAGCGTCCATGGGAATTCGATTTTCGCTGCGTCGCGTCCCCTATGGCTTCTTGGCCATATTCTTTTACGGTGTCGAATTGTTGATAGCATCTGCCCAAATGCATGCCTCGCCGCTGCCTCCAAATGGGGTATCACCGTCCGAGAAATGACCAATAGGCGTATATTGCCGCCAATCCGTATGAGGAAGCCGCCGATCGGCGACCTGGTTTCGCGCGGTTTGAGCGTGCAGGCTTCCTTCAGGCCGCCTTCCCGCTTTTTATGGACCGATACCAGGGCCTACGGCGAAATGCCTTCTCTGGCTATGGGAATTTCCGGCCTCTTCGGGCATGAGGAAAAGGGCACGCACGAGGAGTCACTGGTTGGCGTGTGACGCAATCTGGTGGGACTGCGCCGGAAGACTGGCTTGTCGGCCACCCTACAAAAAGCGGCAGACACATCGAAAACCTAATGCGCGGCTCAGTGGGAGCTTCGCTCGGTCGCGGTCGTCAGAGAGTGGCTTGTCGTGACGGGGGGGCCAATGGGGCGGATTTGGAGTTGATAGGGATTTCAAACAGTGGAATTGAACAGAAGGCAACGAAGGGAATCAGATGCGGGAGATGAATCACACCAAAAGTTGCGCCTTGGGGAGAGTCCCTTGCCTGCGGACGTTGATGTTGTCATGAGCGAACCGGGAATGAGCCAACAGAGGGTCCCTTCCCACTCTGACTTCGTTGCCTTCGTTCACTTCTGTTCAACGTCTTCTGCTTCCCCGGGGAAATTCGGAAGAGGCTGCGGCACATGGAATGTGCCTGCTACTTTGGCGGCCATCAGATTGGTTTCGGTGAACGCGACTGATTGCGGGCGGAAGAAACTGGTCACCACCCTTTGGTGATGCGATCTCGGTCAGTAACATGGGGCGTCACTGATGTGTTGAACCTTGGAGAAGATTGAGAATGCTGAATCGCTCGTTGATTGGACTCACGTGTACGGTTCTGTTGTGGACTCGCTTGTGCGGGGTGAGCGCGGCTGAGCCGAAGAGTGATGAGCTGTTCGCGCGGAAGAATCTGGTGGCGTGGTGCATTGTTCCGTTTGACTCGAAGAAACGGGGGCCCGAAGAACGGGCTGCGATGCTCGAAAAGCTGGGCTTTTCGAAGTTCGCTTACGATTATCGAGCGGAACATATTCCGACCTTTGAAGCGGAATTCGAGGCGCTCAAACGGCACCATATTGAGTTGACCGCCTGGTGGTTTCCGACGGTGCTGAACGATGAAGCCAGGATGACCCTGGCGTTGTTTGAGAAGCACAAGCTGACGCCTCAATTGTGGGTGACGGGAGGTGGTGAACCGACAAAATCGGAACAGGAACAACAACAGCGCGTGCGTGATGAAGCGGCTCGGATTCGGCCGATCGCTGAAGCGGCCGGAAAGATTGGCTGCAAGGTGGCGCTGTACAACCACGGCGGCTGGTTTGGTGAACCGGAAAACCAGTTGGCGGTCATTCGAGAACTGAATCTGCCGAACGTGGGCATCGTCTACAACCAGCATCATGGTCACGATCACATCGATCGCTTCGCCGAGCTGCTGCAGAAAATGAAACCGCATCTGTACGTGCTGAATCTGAATGGCATGGTGAAGCAAGGCGACCGCCAGGGGCAAAAGATCCTGCAGTTGAGCGAAGGAGATCTCGACCTGAAGCTGCTGAAGGTTGTCCGCGACAGCGGGTACACCGGACCGATTGGGATTCTTGGACACACTTCTGATGATGCCGAGGAACGGTTGCACGACAATCTGGATGGGCTCGACTGGCTGTTGCCGCAACTGAAGGGACAGCCGGCCGGTCCCAAGCCGAAGATGCGCACTCCTGTGCCCGTCGCGGCGGTTCCGCCTGCGGCGCAGCGACCGAATGCGAATGTCCCTCGACTGGTTGATGGCAAGTTCGGCAAGGCGCTCGATGGAAAATCGGGTGGCGTCTATGTCGCCGGACGTGAAGAGTTCCGCCGGTTTCCCTTAACGGTGGAATGCTGGACGAAGCAGACCGACAAAGCTCCCTACAACATCCTGGTCGCTCATGAGCTCAAGAGCTCGGGGACGCATTGGGAATTGTTCTCCATGGCAGGGACCGGAAACCTGACGGCGTACATGCCGGGTTTTGTCCCGGATCATTGCCATTCCAACGCGGCGATCTGTGATGGGAAGTGGCATCATGTCGCGATGATTGTGGAAACCGAACGGATTCGGCTGTTTGTCGACGGACAACAAGTCGCGTCGCAACCGCAGCAGCGATCCGATCTGGAATCGGTGCCGGGCGACCTGGCGCTGGCCAGTCTGGTCGATCAGCAGATTGGCTGTACCGGCCTGCTCGATGAAGTTCGCATCACCAACGGCATGCGCCTGATCAACTCGATCCCGTCCAAGCCGTTCGAGGTCGAAGAAACGACGCAGGCCTTATGGCATCTGGACGAACTGGTCGATCAGAAACGGTTTGACGATGCGACGAAAAAGAATCCGGCGCTGATCGATCGGTCGGCCCTTCCCAAGTCGACGACGGCACAGCGGACGAAAGTGGAAGGGCATTGGGGCGAGGACGCGTTGGGGTTTCGCTGGACCGAGGACGATTCGCGGGATGATCGATTCGGCGAAATGGACACCGGTCCGTTTTTCAGTGGCTCGATCACGGGACATGGAGGAACTGTCTACAAAGGGATCGTGGTGCGGCTGGGAGACCGGCGGCAGGCCTCGATCTGTTACGACACCGAATTGATGCGCGCCTCGGCAGGTTGGAACGGCTTCTTACAGTTCGATCCCGCTCGTTATGGCATCATTGTGCCACCACGAACGGACGGAAAACCGACCTTCACGACGCCAGTCCTGGTGGGTTGGTCGCGGACGGACAATTTCGCCGATTTCCGGGCCGAGAACCGGTACGGCACTCTGCCGAAAACGCAGGCTCACTATGAGGGCCTGTACCGTCACGGGCAGCGGGTCGTGCTCAAGTTTTCGATTGGCGACGAGAAGAATGCGGCCGCAGACAATGCCGCGCGGACGTTCGTGCTGGAAGCACCGTGGCTGGAACAATCGAATGGGATTTCGGTGATCAGCCGGACGCTGCAAGTCGGTCCTTCCAAGACTCCCTTGTCGATGCTGGTAACGGGATCGCGATCGCAAGTGAGAATCGTTCAATCGGGCGAGATCGCTTCGTTGCGAACGGGTTCCGACGGCCGACAGATCCTGGTTATTCCGGCGCGCGAAAAGACAGTCACGCTGAAATTGCTGGTCGCGACGACAGCGGTCGACGAAGCGGAATTTGATGCCCTGGCAGCGTCTTCGCCCGCGGCGGAAGATTTGGACAAACTGATCAAACCAGGCTCAACGATCTGGGGTGAACCCCTCGTCACAACGGGCGAAGTTTCCAGCGGTGGTGGCCCACTGGCCGTGGATACGTTGACGTTGCCCTTCGAAAACCCGTTCAAGGCGCTGATGTTTTGCGGTGGCCACGATTTTCTGCCGGACGGTCGCGCCGTCGTTTGCACTCTGCACGGTGACGTGTGGCTGGTCGATGGAATTGATGAGACCCTCAAGCACATCACGTGGCAGCGATTTGCAACCGGGCTGTTTCAGGCACTCGGCTTGAAAGTGGTGAAGTCGTCGTCGGGCGCTGCCGCGATTTATGTCGTCGGCCGCGACCAGATCACGCGCCTGCACGATCTGAACAACGATGGCGAAGCCGATTTCTACGAGAACTTTAACAACGACGCGGCCGTGACACTGAATGGTCACGAATACGTGACGTCGCTGGAAACGGATCGAGCAGGAAGCTTTTACTACATCAAAGGGAACTGCGATTCAGCCACACCGCATGACGGTTGTTTGTTGCGTGTGACACCCGATGGTTCAAAGCTGGACGTGTTTGCGACCGGTTTTCGCAATTCCAACGGCATCGGGATTGGTCCCAATGATGAAATCACGGCCGCACCACAGGAAGGCGAATGGACGCCTGCTTCGGCCTTATTCGCCGTCCGACAGGGAGGTTTTTATGGCGGGACAATGTCGCATCATCGTCCAACAACGCCGACCGACTTCGAGCGGCCGATCAGTTGGTTTCCGCGTCTGGCCGACAACAGTTCAGGCGGGCAGGTCTGGGTACCGCAGAACCAGTGGGGACCGCTCGCCAATCGATTACTGCTGCTGTCGTATGGGCAGTGCAAGATCCGCCTGATGTTGCAGGAGCCGCTGGCGACGAGTGAATCGTCCGCGAGCAGTACAAACTCACTGCCCGCTGTCGCATTGAAGCGGTCGCCGCTGATCACAACCAACGGTGGTTCGACCGAATTACCCGCGTCGTTTTCTTCGGGCATTCATCGAGGGCGTTTTAATGCCAGGGACGGGCATCTCTATTTGACCGGCCTGAAAGGGTGGGTCACGAGCGCTGTGAACGACGGTTGCTTCCAACGAGTTCGCTACACGGGGAAGCCGCTCGATGTCCTGCTCGGTATGAAGACCTATCGCAATGGTGTGGCACTCACATTTTCTCGCCCGCTTGATCGACAAAAGGTCGAAGAGATCGACAACTACCAGGTTGAAGTCTGGAATTACCACTGGTCGTCAGGATATGGATCGCCCGATCTGAAGCCGTCGCTGCCCGGGCAGGTTGGCCGCGACCCTGTCGAACCCAAGTCGGTAACCTTGCTCGACGACGATCGAACAGTCTTTATCGAGATCCCTGACTTGAAGCCTGTCGATCAGATGGGCGTTGGCTATTCGTTGCAATCGGCGGACGGAAAACTGATTGAACAGACCGCCTATCTGACATTGAACGGCATCCCCGATCAGATTCTGCCAGAGTCACAAATTCATCGTTCACAAGCCGATGTCGAGCGGGCGGAACTGCTGGCCCGTTTGTCGCCGGGAGTCGCACAGAAATCATCCGACAACACGGTTGCGACCCGGCGCATGCTGGCGGTGACAGCCGGCCCTGCCGCCGCGGCCGCGCAGACACTTGCCGGGTACTTGAGGGTTCCGGCGACGGACAGTTATCGTTTCAGCACGGCCACCGCCAATGGAGCGACGCTGGAAGTTGACGGTCAGACATATCCGATTGGGCAGCAGCCCGTGACGATCCGATTGAACAAGGGCATTCTGCCATTCCGACTGCGCCTGACGGGAACGCAACGAGACGTTCCGTTTCGGCTGCTATGGGAATCGGACAAGTTTCCCCGCGAAGCGATTCCCGCGACGGCGCTCTACCATGAAACTGCCGATCACGAAACGGCCGAGCATGAAACCGTGGCCGGTCCTCAAATGCAGCTCGCCACCGGCAGAAGCCTGTTCGCGGAGAAACGCTGTTATACGTGCCACACCGGTGACAGCGAGACTGACGCACGAGCCACCGCCGTCGAACGATTGCGGCAGGCTCCTTCGCTGGTCGGCGTCGGCAGTCGTCTGAGTGAGGACTGGTTGCGAGAGTGGATACTGAATCCCGCCCACTTACGAGCCGATGCCACGATGCCGCGGCTGGTCTCTGCCAGTGACGGTGCGACCCTGGACCATCTGGTGGCCTATTTGAAATCGTTGAATGACTCAAGCGACATTCCATCGAACAGGAACACTCAATCGAAGACGAGCTCCGTCGAGTCGAAGGAAACGCCCCTGGAACAAGGGGCACGATTGTACGAACGGCTGGGCTGCATCGCCTGCCATACGTTCGATGCAACCGATCCGAATCCCGACTGGAATCGAGTGTCGTTCCATTTCATCCGCGAAAAGTTGACTGGAACACAACTGGAACAATACCTGCGCGAACCGCAACGATTGCACGTTGGTAGTCAGATGCCTGATTTCCACCTGACCGATGACGAATCCAAATCGTTAGCCGCCTATTTGAATGAGAATTCCAAAGGGCGCTTGCAGGTCGTTGACCGAAAGGCGGGTGATCGAAGTCTCGGACAGAAACTGTTCACGGATCTGCGTTGCAGCAATTGCCACCAGGTTTCCGCGAAGACTGCCGTCACCGCCGCAAACGTGAAAAGCGCGTTTGTGAAGGAGGCAGATCGTGGTTGCCTGGCCGAAGCTCCGACACTCGGATCGAAAGCACCTGTGTTCGCTTGGAAAGAGGGGCGGCGCGAGTCTTTGCTGGCATTCGTCAAAGCGAAGGCTGCGGGAGCAGCAGTCCGCCCTGAGGCTGCGGGTGGTCATGTCTCCAGGCTGATCACTTCGTTGCGGTGCACGGCATGTCATGCACGCGATGCGACATCGGCCTCATGGCCGGAAATTGTGGCTGAGGAAGGTTCTGGAAAAATGCTGGACGCGGTCCCACAACTGACCTGGGTCGGAGAAAAGCTGCAAGGACCCTGGATCGAAAAGATGATCAAGGGAGAAATCAGCCACAAACCACGCCCCTGGATCGTCGCCCGGATGCCCAGCTTTCCCGCGTACGCCAGCCTGATTGCGCACGGACTGGCTGACGAACACGGCGTTCCTTTCGCGGAGTCGCTACCTGTGGATCTTGATCCGGTTCAGATCGAAAAGGGACGTCAGTTGACCTTGCGCGACGGAGGGCTCGATTGCCGGCAGTGTCACGCCATCGGGAAAGACAAACCGCGTGGTGATGCGGCCACGCAACTCGCGCTGGGAATCAATTTCGTGCAGACTCGTGATCGGCTGAGGCCGGAATTCGCGCTGCGTCAACTGTTTGATCCGCCGCGTTACGATATCGGATCACGGATGCCCCGCTTCGCGCCTGACTTGCGAACGACAGCGGTGAAACAGATCGAAGGCGGCGACGCTCGCCAGCAATTCGAAGCACTGAAACAGTTCGTGTGGTCTCTCAAGTCCGAAGACTGACCGCCATCATGACCGACCAGCACGACATCGTGATCGAATCGAGCGGGCCGACGTTGTCGAACGGCACGACGTCCGTTCGCATTGAAGTACCGACGTCGCCGGATGGCAAATCGTCCGCGGAAGCGAATCCCGTCCGTCCGGCAGATCGACCGGCCAGCCAGATCACGATGTGGCTGCATCGTGCGGATCAACTGCTGCTCGGAGTGTTATTGATCGCGCTGGTCGTTCTGCTACTCATCTTTCGCTGGAAGTTGTCGGGTGGATGGAAGTCCGAGATCGAAATCGTCAGCCAGCAACCTCGCGAATATTTCTATTCGATCGACATCAACAAGGCTTCGTGGGTCGAGTGGGCTCAGCTCGACGGCATTGGCGAGAAGATGGCCAAGCGGATTGTCGAGGATCGCGACGCGCACGGTCCGTTCAAAACGATTGAACAACTGGATCGAGTGCGTGGCGTCGGACCGAAACTGATCGAGAAGTTGCGGCCGTTCCTGAAATGCGATGTCAATCCGCCCGCGACGAAACGAGGCAAGAATTCGTCGGCTAAATCACCTCGCTGAGCGGACTTTGAATTTGTAGGGGTTTAAATCCGGGAATTTGAACAGAAGTCAACGAAGGTAACGAAGGCGATCAGATGCGGCAGACGGATCAAACCAACGGCTGCGCCTTGGGGGAGTCCCTCGCCTGGACGCCGATATTGGCAGGTGCGAACCAGGAACGAACAAACAGAGGAGCCCGTTGAAAAAGGGGGCAGACC
>Ga0105238_10000831_pt1 | contig 31967 bp, 40 predicted proteins | sample KBSC34metaG_FD_81526 | JGI IMG/M metagenome (GOLD analysis project Ga0105238, IMG submission 81526) | Corn rhizosphere microbial communities from Kellogg Biological Station, Michigan, USA - KBS C3-4 metaG | ecosystem: Host-associated > Plants > Roots > Rhizosphere > Soil | place: Michigan, USA...
AGAGCTCAGCCGATCTGGTGGACGTCGCCCCCGAAGATGGCAAACGCGTGGCGCGATTCTTCGGAATCGCGGAGTGTCTTGCGCGCGAGGTCGAGTACGAGAACGACGACAACGGCCCGTGGTGTGGTGACGAGACGCCAGAGCAGCGATGGGTCCGCATGCGCGCGTGGGTGGAAAAGAACCTGCGTAAAGAGGCGACGTGACCAGCACCGCAGCGGTGGGGCCGAAAGAGCGCGGGATCCTTTTCTCCGCTCCAATGGTCCGCGCGATTCTCGAGGGACGGAAGACGCAGACGCGTCGCATCTGCAAGAACGGCGAATGGCTCAAGAGTACCCATAAGCGCGTTGCTGGCGGATACGTCGGATCGATTGAGCCGATCGCGTGCCCATATGGCGTGGCTGGGGATCGGCTTTGGGTGCGCGAGACGTGGGCCGCGTGCGACTGGAAACTCAGGGGCACGCCAGCGCGAGGCGAGGCGGAGATCGCGTACGGCGCAGATGCGCCCGTTCCGATCGCAGAGTGGGAAGCGTGGCGACAGCAATTCGACCGCTTTCGACCATCGATCCACATGCCCCGCTGGGCCTCGCGCATCACGCTCGAAGTGACCAGCGTCCGCGTACAGCGGCTTCAGGAGATCACCGAGGAGGACGCGATGGCGGAGGGCGTCACGCCGTTCCCGAAGGATCCCGAGGGCGATTGCTGGAGCGACGGCACGCACCGGAGCGCGTTCGAATACCTGTGGGGAAACATCAACGGCTTTCCGGGTGAGGCGCGCGGCGTGGGGAAGTCGTGGATCGAGAATCCTTGGGTCTGGGCGGTGTCGTTCAAGCGGGTGACGTCGTGAGCGCGCCGAGTCTCGACGACGCGATCCGTCGAATCGTTCGCGAAGAGCTCGACGCTCGAGCAAAGGAGCCCGACGCGTCGGAATGGCTCCCGCATACGAAGTGGCCGGTGAAAAGTCCGCGCGTGGCGTGCGCGCTCGCGCGCAGCGGAGCTATCCCGGCGCACCGATCGGGCCGTACGTGGATCGCGCGGCGGGCAGATATCGACGCGTGGGTGCTCGCGCAGCCGGTCGCCACGCCGCCGGAGCTCGAGACGTCGGAGCCGAGCAACGACTTCGAGCCGATCGAGGCATCGCGTCGGGCCGCAATGCGAATGAGGTCGGCATGATTGACATAGAGCGTCGATTTAGGTGGGTAGCTGGTTGGGTTCGAATCGAAGACCGAATGATTTATTCATGGTCGGCATTCAGAACGAGGCGTCTTTTGGTCGAATATGCGATGGACCCGGAGCATTGGGACTATGCCCATCCGGGCGACTTTGCCGTGGTGTTCCGCGTTTCAACAAAACCGACTCGCCGCGCCGTCTATGTCGTACCGGGAGGCGATGATAATTGGGCCCCGACATGCTGTTTTACTCTTCGCGAAGCCCATGAAGAGGACAGTCGCGGGTCGCAAGAAGGACATGTTAGGATACTTTATATTGACGGACGTGGGCAGTTCCAGCGAGTCCAGACTCCGCCGCACGCTTGTCCTCAATGTAAGGGTACCGGATTGTTTTATCCGGAAGTTACAAATGCAAGGTATCGCTTCCCAAAGCGGATGGGGTCGTGACCGATATCGCCAAACCTCAGAGACGCGGACGCGTTGTTGGTATCCGTGTGCGCCTATCGGACGGGTCGCGCCCATTCGTCACGCTCGGACCCGCGACGATGAGCGACGCCAAGGCCGACGAATGCGCGCGCGCGTGGTACGAGCGCCGCGTGGAGGGGGAACGAGCGATCTTCGAAGTGCGCGCGAAGAAGCGGGCGGCGAAGGATCCCACGCTTGCCCCGATGACCGTCTCCAAGCTCGCGACGGCGTGGACGACGGGCGAGCTCCTGAAGACGCACGGTCGCGTGAACGGCCTTCGGAAGCCGCGCGGGCGCGCGTCGACCACCGTGAACCTCCTCAACCGATCGATCGCGACGCGCACGCGCGGCGCCGACGGTCCACTATTCGGAGACATCGCGGTCGCCGACGTCACGGAACAGGACATCGAGGCGGTGCTCCGGCTCGCGCCCAAGAATGGCGCCGCCGCCGCGGCGAACACGCTGAAGAACTACTACGGCGCGCTCCATCGGCTCTTCGAGCTCGCCGAGCGCCCGTGTCGCCTTCGTCCGCGGGGCTCCAATCCGGTCGACCGCGCGATGCGCCCGTCACTCGACGACGGGAAGATCTACTCGTTCCTGCTTCCCGAAGAGCTGCTCGCGGTTCTCCGGCTTGAGATCCCGGTCCATGACATGGAGCTTTCAATATCGATGTCGACCGAGGAGATCACCGGATGGAAGATCCTGATCGTGCTCGGCTGCTACCTCGGGCTCCGGAAGGCCAATCTCGTCGGCCTCCGCTGGCGCGATGTTGACCTCGAGGGCGGGACGTTCGTCGCCCTGCGCACGAAGACTGGGCTTCCGATCTCCGCCGACGTGCACTTCGTGCCCGTGCTCACGCTCCTCGCGGCTTGGAAGAAGCATCGGCCGCCCGCGAGCGAGGACGATCCGATCGTCCCGGTGTCGTATCGCAGGCTGCACCGAGCTCGGCAAGTGCTCCACGCGATGCTGCGCGCCGCCGGCGTGACGCGGGAGATCCTCTTTCTCGACGATCCGCACGTTGAGCCCCTCCGATTCCACGACCTCCGCTCGACGTTCGTGACCTGGGCGAAGCGCGCGGGGCTCCCCGAGCACTTCATCACGAGCCGGACGGGCCACCTCACGAAAGACATGGTCGACCGCTACACGAGGCTCGCGACGAGCGTCGCAGCGTCACGTTTTCAGCCGTTCCCGGACGTCTCACGGGCGATTCCGGAGCTCCTGGAGCTGGACACAAGTCCGGACACAACGGCGACGATTGGGGTGGACGAAGCGGGGGCGACCGATGAGAATCCCGCCCCGGAAGCGCTTGCTAGGCTGGCGCCGGCCCTGGTTTTCAAAACCGACGCAGAAGACCCGAAACGCGCTTTAACGGCGCCTTTTGCGGGTTCCGCGTCGACGGCCGACGACGTTTCGGCGCAGCTAAGTGCGCGATGTGTCGTCGAAGTGGCCACAGACCCGGCCACAGAATCGGCGGTCGAAGGGCTGGTTGGGCTGGCCCGGAGCATCGCGACGGAGAGCGACGTTTGGGACCGTTTGGATGAAACCGCTCTCGGGTTGGAGGAGACATGAATCAGCCACGAAAGACCATCGACGATGTCCGCGCGATCGTCGCTTCGATCTCTTTCATGGATCGGAAGCTTCACGTCGACACGATGGGTCGCGGCTTCTTCCTCCAGGTGCAGTATCTCGAGCCTGACATCGAGACCGGGCGGATCGAGATCCAGAAGGCGCGGAAGTGGTACGTGTCCGCTTTCTCGACGGAGAGCGAGATTGTCGAGACGGCTTTCAAGGCGTGCCGAATCTCGATGGAGCACGTCGTCAAGGAACACTTCACATATCGAGGGCGGCGCGTTTTCTCTCCCCACTTTCATGTGCAGGCACGGATCGACGCGTGCGATGCGGAGCGTTTCGACGCGCGTATTCCCCCGATCTGCGAGGAGCCGTGAGGACGCGACACAAGCTCCGCCGGCGTCGACGTCGAGAACGTGAGGCGGCGCTCGTCGCGCGCGTCCTCGATCTCGAGGGTCGCTTGGCCCGTGTCGAGGAACGGCTTCGCGATGCCGAATACGCCGCCGGGTTCGCCGATGACGGTGGAAACCATCGGCTGTATCCGAGGAGCTCATGAACCCGAAACGACCGACCTTCGAAGAATGTCAGCGCAACGCGCCCATCGAGCTTCCCGATGGTCGTCGCGGCTTCGCGATCGTGTATCCCCAGGTCGGGGGTTACAGCGTGTGCGCGATCGCCATCCCGTCGCCGACAAGTTCGACGCCAGGGGGAGCGACCGACGCGCCCGAGGATTGGTGCTTCGACGTTTTGCTCTTCACCGATGGCGAATTCTCGACCGACGAGCCTGGTTTCGAGCTGCATCACTGCTCAGCGAGCCAGTTCATCGAGTTCGGCGAGACGATGGAGCTCCTCGCAAAGAGCTTGGGCGCCAAAGGGCCACCATCGTGAACCCGCGACGACGCCGCCACGCCCGCAACGCCCGCGCCGAGCGATGCTACCGGCGAGACACCGCCATCTTCGAGAACCGCATCGAAGAGCTCCGCGCGACACTTCAGCATCGGTTCGGACCGCCCGACGATGGGTTCGTCTTCTGCGTCTACTGCAACCTCGCCGCCGAGGACCCGGCACGCGTGCGGGTGCCGTGCGAAAGCCAGAAGCATCCGGACGCCAGCGCGGCGCGCGTTCGGATGGGTAAGCTCCGGACCGACGTTTTCCGGCTTTACCAGCGGAAGGAAGGCAGACCGCCTCGAGGGAAGGAATTGCCAGAGGTTCCGTAGTACACTGGCAACATGGGGGCTTGGCGCGGAGCGGTGCTTCTTTTCGTGCTCGGGTGCCATGTACCCGAGCGCACCGATGGCCGCGGCGGGAGCACATCAGCGAGCGCAACGGGCTCGAGCACCAGCGCAACAGAGTCGTCGAGCAGCTCGTCGACGGCCACGTCGGTATCGACGTCGGCCACGACCGACGCAACGACCGTCAGCGGGTCGAGCTCGACCGGTTGTCTCGGGTTCGACGGCGCGCCGTGCGACGGACCCGGTGTGATGATCGCGATCGAGTGTAGCGGGCCGAAGCCGCCCGGTTGCACCGGGCCCTACACTGCGAACGGACAGACCTACTTTTGCTGCTCGACCGGCGGGTGACGCTCAGCCGCGCATGAAGCGATCCCAGGTCCGCGCCATCAGCCAGCCTAGGATGATGCCGCCGAGCAAGAGACCGCCGTCGTGCTGGAAGGCTTCCCAGTTGATCACGCGAGCGCGAGCTCCGAAAGGTCGCCGAAGAGCTTTGAGCGGTCGACATCGCCGGTCACGCCGTCGCAGCGTCCGCGGAAGCGCGCCGGAAGCGTCGGTCCGCCCCCCTGGCATTGCCAGAGGAGCAAACGCGTCCACGGTTCCGGAGCAGCGGGCATCCCGTCGGTATACGACGCGAGCCAAAGGGGGCATCGAGCCGCCGCAGCGCTCGAGCGGAGCTCGGGATACGCCGACCAGAAGACGGGCCCGGTGTACGCCAGCGGCGCGCGCCCTTGCCGGCTCTCGAGACGCGTCACGTACGCGTCGACGGATGCCGACCATTCGGCGCCCGTGACTAGGGCGACGCCTTCGGGTTCGATGTCGACCATCGCCACCAGCGGCGCGCAAACCGCTTCGGAGAGGTCGGCGAGCTGGTCGGCCTGCTGGTCTGCGTCCTGGGGTCGCCCGTGTCGGGCGAAGTCGCCCCCGTAGACGCCGAATGGCATCTCCGCATCCCTCGCGCCACGCGCGTGCTCGTAAAGCAGCCGATCGACGGTGCCGAGGCCGACGAGCGCACGGATGTAGACCGCGGCGATTCCGGCCGCCTTCACGCGCACGAAGTCCACGGGCCCGTTGAACTCCGATACGTCGAGGATCTCTGTCACGACGCCGGACGCCACGCGCGACGAATCCGATCCCAGATGTTGAGACCAAGCCATCCGACGGCGCGGACGGCATCGAGGAAGTAATCGATCGGGCGTTTCATGCGACCTCACCAGCGACGAATCCGTCGCTTCCGTCGACGATGCTGTCGGCCGGGTCTTTCTCGTCGACGAGCAGCGCTTCGAAGAGCTCGTCGCAGTCGATCCAATCCTTCACGGGCTTGCCGTGCGTTCTGTCGTAGACGCCGCCAACAACCTCGACCTCCGCGATCCGAATCGTCCCGACGCCCGCGACGAGTGTCCCCTCGAGGACTCGCCACTTTCCGAGACCGAGGTCCTCGAGGAGCAGCATCCAATGGCGGCCGGCCGAGCCCTCGACGTGGATGACGCAGCGGGGCCGTAGACCCTTGCCGGGGCTCTCAGGCGAGTGGAGCGCCTTGCAGGCGCCCGATACCGTGGTCGCGCGCGCCCATTCGGCCGTCGCGCCCGTAAGCGGCTCCTGCAGCTCGCTCCGGCCCGCCTCGCCGAGCACCGTCGCGAGCACGCCGACGGCGACCGTCTCACACGGCGAGTTCGCGCCCTTGTCGACGTTGATGAGGAGCATGTATTGGCGGGCCGCCGGCGGGCCATTCGGAGCGACCGTGCGTCCGAATCGCTCTGGGTCAGAGAGCGCGGTCACGCCATCGAGGCAGTGCGCGAGCGTCACCAGGCGAAGCGATGCTTGTTCGGGCGTCACGCTTCCCCGCGCTTCTCGAGCTCGCTTCGTCGCTCGTGACATCTCGAGCATTCCTCGTGCGGTTCGCCCGTGCTTTGGTCGAACCTCGTCACGTAGCTGTGAGGCTCCGGATCTCGGTGAACGCTGGGGCTAGGAGCGAGATCGCTGCCACACTTTCCGCAACGGGTACAAGCGGGGACGCCCATCGTCGTCCAAGACTGCGCGTCGCCGCACTTGCAGCGGTAGTACTTCACGGCGATTCGGCCTTCTTCTTCGCGGCGTCGTACTCGCTCTCCTCATCGGGGCCGCCGGGCGTCAGCGCCGGAACATGGACGGCCATCTTCGAGAGAATCACCGTGTCAGCGACACCGAACGCGGCCGCGAGCGCCTGAACGATCTGAATGCCCATCTCGGCGTCGGCGAAGATCTTCGCGACGAGGGCCTTGTTCGTGGGATTCATTGAACGATCTCCGTCTCGAGGGCTTGGGCGTTGTGAACGAGAAGCGAAAGCATCGCGAGCAGGTCGCCCACGGTTACCTTCCCGGACGCGAAGGATGTGATCGCGTCATCGAACGTCATTCGCGACCGACGTTCCCCGTCGTACGATGCCGCGAGCGGGTCGCACTTCTTCGCGAGCGCCACTTCGTCGGCTCGCCGCGCAGGTTCCGGTTCGGAACTGATGGTCTCCATCGGCATCGTGCAGCGCGTGTGCAGCTCTCGAGCAGCGATGACCTCCACGCTCGCGATCTGGTTTCGCACCTCAACCGCGCTGTTCAGTACATCGCCGCCCGAAGGGCCTTTGCAGCCGATCGAGCACGTCGCGAGAAAACCGAGCCCCAACGCGAAAGCGAACACGATGAAGAGGGACGTCACGGCGGGCGGCATCATCGGGGGCTGCGGCGGCTTCGGGACGACCGTCTCAGCTTCCTCGACGACGTGAAGCGCCTTCGCGACGAATCCGCCGATTCGCGATGCCACAGCCGCGGCCTTGGAGAGTCCGAGCTTCGAGAAGAGCAAGATCGCCAGGTTCGAGAGCATGCCGAACGCGATAAGCGTCGACGCGGCGATCGCAAGAATGGTGGGGAGGTCCGGAAGCTTCACGGGTGACAGCCTTTCGCAATGAGGGTCAGAATGGAGAAGACGAAGACAACGGCGTTGACCGACACGACGGTGTAAAGGCGCCACTTCGCTCGGTTCGCGCGAGAGCGCTCGTCGAGGACCTCGCTCGCTCCCTTGGTGACGATCGCGAGGCCGACTTCGGAGACTTTGTGCGCGATCTCGGCGTCGCTCTGCTGTCGCCGTTGGAGATCGGCCGTCGAGAATTGCCCGGTCACTTCGGCACGCTCTTGCGCTTCAGTGGCGGCTCGACGCGCCTCGTCGGCTCGGCTGCGCGCCTCGAAGATGGCCCGATTCTGCGCCTCATCGACGGCGCCACGGCGTGCGTCCGATTGGACGACGGCGACCATTACATCGGCGACATCGGCCGATAGAGCCTTCATCGCTGCGTCTTGCTGGCGAGCTCGGCGCGCTCCTTCGCGGCGAAGTGATTGCACCGCGTCGTGCGTCGCGTCGATTCGCTGGTCTGCATGCTCGGCAGCTCGAGCAGCACGCGCGGCGATCTCATAGATCGGACGCACCGTCTGTTGCGCAGCGGCGTTGGCGGCATCGGCGGCAACGCGCGCGACCATGTCGAGATACGGATCACCGTTCACGAATCAGCCTTTCGATTGAATGACGATGTCACGAAGGGGGGTCGCGAGCGCGCCTGCATATGACCCACCAGCAAAGTCGGGCGAGCCGGTGACCTTCCACGTGTCGTAGAGACCGTTCGTGTTGTGATCCTCGCCGCGCATTACGAATACGGTCTGAACGATTCCCGGGAGCAACGCGATCGCCTTTGAGGTCAATTGGGGATCAGACGTTGGTCCGCCGGAGCTCGTATCTGGCCCGACCGTGAAGAGCCGCGTCTCCACAGTTGCCTGCGTAGGTCCGCCATCCGACATTACTGCACCGTCGTGGTCGAACCGTCGAAGAGACCGCAGACCATCGTCCCAGGACTGCCGCCTGTTCCCGAATTGATCGCCATTCGCGTTTTCGAGTCCAACACATCGAAAGCGACTTGGCTTTGAATCAGGTCGAGCCACCGCGCGTGGCCCTTGTACATCTTCGCGGTGTCGTCCTGCGCGACGAGCCGAACGGGACGGCGGAGAAGTGGCGGCGTCGTAGCGTAGGAATTCGCGATCCGGTGCGGGTTCGCCTGATTCCTGCCGAGCAATTGAGAGTTCCCGTCGTTCTCGGAAAGCGGGCACAGAGACGAGAACGCATCACCTGAAGCGAAGCCGCGACGACGCCAGCTGCGCCAGCAACCGGAACCGCCGAAGTTGGTGAATGGAACCGTCCCGCCACTTGTGAACGATTGCGTCTGCGAAGAGAGGCGGGTGCCCATTGCATCGAAGCAATCGTGATACGAGACGAATGGGCAGAGGTCCGCAGGTTCTCCGTCGTCGCAGACCATAAACAGGTACGGCTGCATGCGATCGGCCGCGCCAGAGTCCCCGACGCTCCACCAGAACGAAGGATCGGCGCTAACACCGGTGCCCGGAGTGCAATTCGCGGCGACGAACTGGCCATGCACCATGTTCGATGAGATTCCCCACCACTGATAGAAGGTCGGCCCAGGGAGCAATCCGCAGGTCATCCACGATCCAGCGGTCGGGAATGCGTTGCCAGTGCCGCCACCCCCGGGCGCGACCGTCGCCGTGCATCCGGCCGAGTTGGCGAGCACGGAAAACCTCGACGCGTTCTCGTTGTCGTCCGACACGCATTGAAAGGCGCTGATCCCGTTCACCGTGTCGGTGCTCTTCCATAGTAGGTGCTCGATGACGAAGTGATCGATGCCCGTGGGCGTGAAGCTCGCGCCCGAGACGGAACCCGTAATTGCGTGTGTCCCGTCGAAGGTCCCCGTCCGCGGGAATATGACAGCATGCGCTCCGTTCACCGCATCGTAGTCGTACCCGCGAAACTCCCCGGTCGCGCCGCTCGATGCTTGCGTGCACGGTTCGCCTGGAATGAAGTTCACGCTCCCCGGACCAAGTGTCACCGCAGCCGTGAATGACAGCTTCAGGATCGTCGGACCGACGTCGACACGCCACGCTCGGACAGTGTCCATCGCCGCGTTGTACGTGTCTGTCAGCGGATCCGCGTTGCCGCCCCACTTGTCCGCGGATTGGGTCGTCGAGACCTCCTTCGCGCTCCCGTCCGACGACGCGGCCTTGATCCAGCCCGCCTTTTTGGTGACACGTGAGCCTTGCCAGATCGCCGAAAAACCATGTGTGGACGACTGGAGGACGTAGTTTTCAGATTGAACCGCGCTCATGAGTACGAGACCTCCAATGCGGCGTACTTGCAAACGACGTAATCGCTCGTGCCGCCGCCCGATCGCGAAAGCCTGAACCCGAGGAGCTTGCGCGAATTGGGCAACTGCCCAGCGACCGATGGCGACCCACTCGCGGTTACGATGATTGGCGACGAAACGCAGTCCGCCGGCGTGAGCGATGTTGATGTGAGCGTCACGATCGTGAACCCGTCGCTCTTGTTGAAGAGCTCGAGCGACACCGTTTGTCCGCCGATCGCCACATTGAGAACCGCGGCGAGAACGATGCTACGACGGATCTCGTTGTCGCCTGGGTCGTAGGCGCTCGGGTCGAACGCGAAGCATCCGAGCTCGTCGGGGCCCGTCGACACCGTCTGTTGCAACCCGGCGATTCCAGCGTGGACCTCGCGCGGAAGCTTTCGAATAAAGCTGTCGAAGAGCCCCATTAGTTCGGCATCCCTCCACGCGCGGAGAGGGCGTGGCAAACGTGCCCACCCGCCTGATAGGCGTAGGCAATCACCCTGTTATTGACGACGCGCAATCGCTTTACGGTTGGCAGCGGGGCGAGCGATTGATGTCGCGCGAGCGGATCGGGAAGCGTCTTCCAGGCCTGGCCCCCGTCGGCGCTTATGAGTAGCGCCTGGCCTCCATTGAAGGCGATCGGAATCATGACCAAGCACGGCGCCTTGAGGCCGCCGGCGAGCGGGCCCACGACGCATGCGCCGCGAAGGTTTGCGCTTGCCACGGCTGCGGCACCTTCGAGCGCGACCAGATACGAAGTCGACGGCGGACTCGTCCACGATCCGTTCGCGCCCGTCGCAGATAGGTAGAGCTCAAGCGTGCTCCCGTTCGAAGCGATGAGCAGAAACACGCCGAACGCGTCCAGCCAGAGAATGTCGGTGATGAAGGAAGACGTCGGCGGCGTGACAGCGGTGCCGGTCGTTCCGGTGATCGACCAAAGGTGAACGGTGCCCGAGTCGTTCGACGCGGCGAGCACGTTGTTTCGACCCGGGCAAACGACATTGCAGCCTGCCGCGCCACCGACGAGGACCACCTTCGTTTCGGTAGGTGATCCGCCATTGACCGTGACGACCTTCCACACCGCCGGGAAGCCGTCGTCTGACCCCCCGACCCAGTACGTGGATGCGTTGAAAGGGTCGGCAAGGATGCAGAGCGGGACGACCGGTGTCGTTCCCGAGATCGCCCACGCCTGCCACGCGTTACCAGGGCCGGTGATGTAGAGATTCCCGGCGCCCGAGTTCACGCCGATCGCGGCGGATGAGTCCGTCTGCGACGCGAGTCCGGCCCACACTGTCCCCGCGTTCGTGTATTCGGTCGCCCAGGTATATCCGCCATCGAAGCTGTGCCTGATGATCCCCGCGGTCGCCTCGTTGTTTGCGTGGAGGATGCGCCGGTCGAGCTGCCACACCGCGAAGGAGAATTCGCCCGCCGTGTTGCCGCCGGTGACGACGATTCCGGAGCCGTCCCCCGGCTCGACGAACGTTGTCGCTTGGTTCACGCCGTCGCGGTTTCGGAGCGCCTTAGTGTCGTCCGCGAGAAGCTCGAGCTCGACGTCGACGCTTGCCGCGATCGCGTCGTCGCCATCGCTCGGCACCGTCCCCGAGTTGAGAATCTCGACCGCAGTGACCGCAGAAACGTACCCACCACTCACGCGACACCATCCCAGTAGCGAGCCGTCGGAAGACGGGCCATTTGTGAGCCGAACGGGCTCGAGCTCGGGTTCGCCCAGCGCCCCCAGGTCCCATCGGGGAGAGGCGCGCCGCCGGGCGCGGTCGGATCGAACGACGCCGGGTCAAAGGCCAGAATGATGTTCTGGCAAACGGCGTGCGCCCCCTTCCATTGCTGGACGATTCCGCGAATCGTCTTCACTTGGGTGCTCGTCGCGGTAGAACCCCACGTGCGGCCGGCGGGCTGTCCCCACTTCACGCCCGGATCTCCCCACTTCGGCCCCTTGTCGAAGGGCTTGCCGCCGCTGCAATAGATAATCACCCAAAAGCGGGCCCAAAGAGACGCGTTGCCGTCCCAATTCCAGTTGCCCGACTGGAGATATGACGTCGAGCCGTCGGGGTTGAGCGTGTACCAGCAACCCGCGTTGTTCACGATGCGAAGTGTGGTCGCGTACGGCGTGAGGTAGCCCTGCAGCTGCCGCAGCACCGAGAAAGCCGACCCCGCGAGCCGCCAATCATCCATCCATCGCGTGAGACGGATCGCATACGATCTCGCGGGCTCTGCAAAGCCGCGAACGATGCTCCGATCGCGACCGATCATTGCGAGCGCTTCGGGAAACTTCAGCTCGAGCGGGAAGCGGGCGCGAATACCGTCGACGACATCGTCGCCGAGGATGTCGAATTGCGCGCCGATCGAATAGAGGTAGCGCGATCCGACGTAAGCGAGCTTCCCGTTGACCGAAGCGACGCCGCGAAGCCATCCGGTCGAGACCCGGAGGATCATGTCGCGGAACGTCGACCGCGTTGTCACGTGACCACCGTGACGCCCGCGGCGCCCGACGTAGAGCCGAGAACAGGAACCTCGTACGCACCGATCACGACATCCCCCGCGGGGAGTGTCACGACGATCTGAAAGGCTTGCGGCACCGCCGCTGCGATGATTGCGACGAGTCGATCGACGAAGACGCGACCGTTTCCCGGCGTGATGGCGTCGCCGCCGATCGGGAAGCTCTGGAACGCCAGCACGAGCGCCTGATTTACGGCCGCGGTCACCGCAGTCGGGTCGACGTTCTGATTTGCATGGACCCACGCCTGCCAATTGACGTCGATCGTGTTCGCGGTCGCGCTGATGACGGTCGGCGTGATGCCATTCGGGACGACCTGAGAAACGATCGCGCTCTTCACCGTCGCCACGTCGGGCGACGAGACGACGCCGCTCGCCGAGGCGAGCACAACGGTCACTCCGCCCGTGCCCGTTGCCGGCGGGATGAGCACGCGATTGATTGCAACGCCCCCGTTGAGGCTCGGCGTGAGCGCGACATAGCGGTACGCGTCCGAAGGACCGTTCGGCGAGAGCGCGGCGAACTTGTAGCGGCATCGGAGGACGAGCGCCGGGTCGGTCTCGTCGTCGAGCGCCGCGAGAGGCGACGCGTTCACACCGTCCATCCCGAGAACGGTCGTCAAAAGCTTGACGCGCGACGGCGCGGCGTTCCCGACCGAGCCGAGCGCGTCGGCCTCGATAGTGATCGGCGTGTTGACGCCCGGGGCGAATGTAACCGTATCCGTGTTTCGGTACGTTTGATTCGTGTCGAGGTTGTAAAAGAGCAGATCGTCGGGGTTGAAGGGCCCGATCGGCGACGCGGTGCTGTTCGTTCCCGTCCATCCGCCCGTTGCGAAGGTCGCGGTGATGCGATCTACGTTGAAAACGTTTTTCGCGAGCTTCGTCAGCCAGATCTTTTTCGCGGTCTCGAGGAATCCGCCATTGATTGCCGACCAAACGTAGGTGTTCCACCAGGTCGCGGCGGTCGAGCCTGTCGAATTGATGATTGCGTCTTCAGGATCGAACGCGACCCAGTCGTCGGGAAAGAGCCCGATCGTCTTCGCGAAGCTTTTCGCAGACGTGACGAAGTCGCTCGCCTGCATCTGGGCGAGGAGATCCGAAAAAGTGGCCATCAGTTTGCGGCGAAGGTGCCGTCGGCGAGCTTGGTAAAGGTGACGTCGACTTGTCCGAACGGACCGAAGGCGCGAATCGAGACGGATTGCGTCTTTGCTGCCGTGTCGATCGTCACCGACACGTATGCGGTCTCTACCGCCGGATCTTTCAAGGCCTCGGCGTGTACCTGAGCGCGCTAGGTGGCGACGTCGCGCGTCGTCATCGTGTCCTCGAGGTGGTCGGCGAGGTTCATTCCGTCGTTCTCATGGCCTTGCAGCGTCCCGCGGTCGGTTCGGAAGCGGAGCTTGAGCCGCTGGCGCACGCGATCCGCGCCGTTCACGCGCCGCGGAAGGAGCGGCATGTCGTCATCCCAGGCCATGACGCCGAAGGGGTTCGTCCCGGATGCGTACGTCGTCATACGAGCACCTTCGTGGGCGTCGGCGGCGTACCGAACGGCGTGACGATGGAGATCGGGCCGCTCGTCGTACCGATCTGCACCGTGTCGCCGACGCGAATCGGCGGAGAGCCGATGCCCGGAACGCCTCCGTTCCCGAGCTCGACGCTTGCGCCGTCGATCTTCACCGTCCCCGACGCGGAGAGGGACAGCGAAACGGGGGTGAAGCCTTGGTCGTCAGGCCCGGCGACCGCAATGATCACGGGCTTGGCGGCATTGCCGTTCGCGAAGCTCACATAGACGAGCGCGCCGACGGCCATCGTCGCCCTGAGCCCGGGGATTCCCGGCTTGACCGCGCAATTCGGGATCGGCGGATACTTTTCGGGGTCGGTCGGTCGGAGGTCGTAGTTGTCGCCGTCGACAGCGAAAACGCTGTACTCGATGAGGCCCAGAATATCGATCTCGGGAACCGCCCCGCGTGCAATTGCTTGCAGGTCATCGAGCATCGCGTCGGTCGTCATTGAAGGTAGATCTCAGTCAGAAGCGAGCCGCTCGAGATGTTATGGACGACGGTTCGAATCGTTCCGGCAACGTTTCCGGACGCGAAGAGCTGACCCGGTCGAAAGAGCGCGAGATCGTCGCTGACTTCGACCATGCGGCGCTCGCCGTAGTACTCAAGCGCGCGCGGCGAGGGTGCAGGGAGCGGCGTCCGATCACCGATGTGCGTCGTCCCATCGAATTCGACCCACCATCGACCCGGCGAGTACTTCTTCAGCACGTTTGACGCCGGGCCCGGCATTCGCACGAAAGGGCCGACCATCCGATCGCCGTTCGTGTCGACGACGATCGACTCCTTCACAAGTCGCGCGGCATCTTGCGCGAGCGTCGCAAGTCTCGTCGCGGGGCCGCGGTAGCTCGCTTGTGGAATCGGCGTTCCCCAGCCGTCCGCACCGCCAGCGATGAGGTACATCCCTTTGCCCGCGAACACGTCGCCGCGCCGGATCGTGCCGACGAACGAGAGCGGGCCGAGCGTGAGCGTCACGCTCCCCGCGAGCGGGGCGTCGCCGCGGGCGATAGTCGCCTCGACGACGCCGACCCCCCAGAACGGGATCATCGCGCGGGCTTTGATGATGTCGAAAGTGCCGGCCGCCGAGGCGAGCGTCGCGAAACTCAATTCTCTTCGGCCTCGGCTGCTTTGTCTGCGAATTCTTGCTTGAGCGCGGCGTTCGGATCCTTGTCGGCGCTCGCCTTGTCGTCGGGCCCGTTCCCGTCTTTGTCCTGCGAGCCCGCAGGAGTGCCGCCGGCGCTCGGCGGATCGGGAACCCACTTGATGAGCTCGAGCTCGACCGTCCAGAGGCCCGCGCCCGCGTCGGTGAGTGCGCCGATGTTCTTTACGAGCACCGACCGAACCTCTTGCAGGTTGATGATCGGATGCACGATGTCGAGCGCCTTCTTCGCCTTGCGCGCAGCGCGCAGCATGAGGAAGAACGCTTGCCAGTCGTCGAAGTCGTTCGGGTCGTCGCCCTCGCCGCGTCGCCAGAGCTGAATCTTGATCGTGCCCGTCGGCGGCTTGTCGCCCGTATCGGTGAGCGTCGCGTCGTTCGCGCCCTTGCCCTTTTTGACCTCGATGTCTGTCTCGAGGCCCCATCCGGTGATGCCCCCCTTCGCGATGGCTCCCGGCGTGAGGACGCCTCCGATCGTTGCCCGGTAGTAAAGCTCCGGGTTGTCCATCGGGACCGGGAACGAGTCGAAGGTCTCGACGCTCATGCAGCACTTGCCGCCCTCAGCTTCGCGAGGAGTTGCGCGACGGTGCGCTCGACCTCGATGGCGATGTCTTTCGCTTGGTCGCCGTCCTTCGCATAGATGTTGATGACGAACGCGCCCGCTTCGACGGTAACGCCGCCGCTCGATCCTGAGCCCTCCGCGAAGCGCTTTTCGGCACCCGCTTGCGCCCAGGACTTTCCGTTGTCGTTCGCGGCCTTCGTCGAGAACGAGAGCACGTGCTTCACGCTCGCCTGGATCTTGTCGTGACCCTTCGAGACGGCGCCCGTGTAGCCGGCGATCGAAGCGTCGCCCATCTCGCCGAAGCGCTTCGCGGGCGAGGCCATGCCGATCGCAGCCTTGCCGGCTTTGACCGCGCCAGACATCACGCCGGTAACCGCCGAGACGACCTTTGAGGCGCCGTTTTGGATCGCCTGGACAAGACCGTCGATCATTGCGTCGCCGGCGGCGGTGAAGTCGGCGGGAAGCCCCTTCACATAGTCGACGGCCTTCGAGAGTCCGCTCTTGATCGACGTGTAGACGCTCTTGACGCCCGCGACCATCTTCGGCCACGCCGAGCGCACGGCGTTCACGCCTATCAGGATTCCCTTGAAGGCGAACGCGCCGGCCGCCCAGATCGCCGCCATGCCGACAACGAGAGATCCGACAACGAAGCCCAAGGCACGGCCCGCGTCGCTCGCGGTCTTCATACTGTTCGTCGTGGTCTTGCCGTCGAAGCCGAGCGCCTTTTCGATCGCTTTGATCGCTGGCTTCATCGCGATGTAGACGTCGAGGCCCGCAATGCCGACGCCGAGGAGGAAGGCCTCGACGTAGGGAATGGTCGCGGCGGCGGCCTTGAAGAGCCCCGTCATCGCTCCGGTGAGAACGCTCTTGAGGGCCTTTCCGGTCTTCGTGTTCCCGTCGAGGAGCGAGAAAATCTCGTGAAGCCCCGACTTGAGCGGCGACGTATCGACGTCCTTAAACAGGTTTACGAAGTTTTCCTTCGCCTTTTCGATCTGCGTGCCGATGCCGAGAGCTTTCGCGCCCGCCGCTTCGCCGAACTTGTTGTGCATGACCTCGGTGATTGCATCGAGGCCCTCTTCGGCGGCGATCTTGCCGGACTTGATGTCGAGCGCGATCTGTTGCGTCGACTTGCCCATCTTTTGGGCGAGCTCCTCGTAGACCTCTGAGATCTTGATCCCCGACCCTTTCAGGTCGGTCTCTTTGATCTGGAACTTGCCGAGCTGTTCGACCTTTTTGATCACCTTTTCAATCGGCTTGGTCGCAGCGTCGCCGGCGACAGATGCCGTTTCCGACATCGCCTGCAGGTAATCCTTGAAAGCGCCCGCCGAGACGCCGGCCTTCTCGAGGTTTTGCGCGAGCGCGAACACCTTGTCTTGTGACAGTGCCGACGACGCGGAGACGGCATATTGCGCGTCGACGACCGCCTTCGCCGCTGCGGTGTTGCCGTACTCCGCTTCCGCGAGCGCCATCGCCGCCTCTTGCGCCTCGGTCGCCTGCGCCGTGAATTCGCCAAGCTTGAAGAGCGTGGCGCCCACTGCGGTGCTCATCGCAACGAACGCGCCGCCGGCTACGCCAGCGACGCCGCCGATTCCACCAAGCGAGAACCCCGCGCCATCGGCCGCCTTCGTGAATCGGCCGAGTTCGTCGCGAGGCTGCTTCGCCGCCTTCTCCATCGCCAGCAACGACTTCGAGGCGGAGCTCGCGCCAGCGCTCACCTTGTCGTTCAGCGAGACAGTGAAGTCGGCGGCGTCTTCGATTGCCACGAAACTACTTCCGCGTGCATTGCACGACGTTGATCGCCGAGTCGGCCTCGACGAGCGCGATCAGTCCTCGAAGCGCGCGCCCGACGAGCGCGGCGGCGGCTTCTCGATGCGCCGGCGGGCCGCCATACAGGCCGGCCTCGATGCAGACGTCGAAAAGAAAGGGGTTCCCGATCGCCCGTTCGGCGAGCGTTAGACTTTTTTTGCGGTCGTGTCCGCGCCGGCGACTTCGATGATTCGGTTCGCAAGCGAATTGAAGATCGCGGGCCGCATCTTGCCCCACTCTTCGAGCGTGTCGGGATGCGGATAGATCGTGCCTGCGTATGCGAGCGTGCGGTTCGCCTCCGGCTTCGTCTCGGCGTCGAGACACATCTTGTGAAACCGCTTGAACTGCTCCTCGTTCGGCGCCTTCACGAGGCACATGCCGGCGATAGTGTCCACGCGCCAGATCTCGACGCCCGGGTTCTTCGCCTTGATGTCGCGAATCGCCTTCCGGTTCTCGAGCTCGAGACGGGCAGCGGCCTCGCGCGCTCCGCTCACGTCGGCCGCCTTCGCCTCGGCGGCTTCTTGTGCTTCGAGCTCGGCGAGCTCTTCGACTGCGCTCTTCGTTCCTTCGCTCATCGGAGTCCTACGAATGCCTTGGAGGGGTTGATAAGACGATTCCCGTTCCGCTCGACCCATTCGACCAGAAGCGGGCGCGTATCGACGATGGGCTCGGGGCTGCCCTTCGTAAGCTCGAACATTCGCTTGAGCATGCGGCACTTGCCGCCCTTCACGATGATCGTCGGGTCGACGCCGTTCGAGACCGTGACGGTGATTCCGAACTTCACGAGCCCCGACGAGCCGTTCGGATGCAGCGAGGCGAGCTGGTCCTCGAAGTACTGCATCTCTTGGAACGGCATCGATAGCTCTCCCGTTGCCTTCACGTCGCCGTCGGTGCTGCCGACGGGCCCGTACGAGCCGATCGCCTGCACGAGGACGGCGTTGATCTCGTCGTCGAGCTTGAGGCCTTGGATCGACGTGAAGAGCTCGCTTCCGCCCGTGGGTTTGATGAGTCGGATCTGAGCGTTCGCCGAGGAGGCGAACGAACCATTGAGAAGGAGACCCATTGCGGTTCCCTTTCAGGGGCTCGGCAGCGAAGCCGCGAAGCCGATCGAGATGTTGATGTACTTCTCTTCGCCGTACGGAAGGATCCGCACTGCGACGTTGTCCGTCTTCGTCTGGAGGATGTTGATCGTCCGGTCGACAGCGGTCGTTCGGTCGACAGCGCGCCCCTGAGAGACGAGGTCCTCGTCGATCTTCGCGTTGCACTCGGCTTCGAGCCAATCCGCGTAGGCCGTTTGGATCGTTCCGTTCTTGTTCGTGGGCGGCGTCTCTTCGATCTCGTCGGCGAAGAACCCGTTCACCGTCGTTTCCGCCATGTCGATCACGCGGCCAAGTCGCCACGTGGTGAAGTCGGAGCCAGCCGGCGAGAAGAGCTTCGCCTCGGAGATGTAGGCTTGCGTGCCTTTCTGGGGATAGGTGCGCGCGGTCGTGAACCCGATCGACGCGATCGCCGGCTCGTCGAGGCCCGGGTTGTTCAGCTCGTTGTGCGCAACCTGGTTGCCGTTCGTGTCGTAGAAGCTGCCATCGAGGGCGCCGGTGTTCGAGTTGCCACCGTCGTCCTTCACGCGGCCGAGCTCGTAGCGAGCCGAATCGATCGCGGTTGCGCGCTCCGCGCAGTGCCACGAGACCGGCCGCAGATACATCGACTTGTCGACCGCCGAGACGGTGCGAAGGTCGCCGGCTGCGATGAGCATTCGCTTACTCGTGAAGCTCGCGAAGTCGGTGATGAGTGCGGCTTGCCATGTCGCATCCGCCGACGGCGACCAGTCCGCCAAGCTCGCGATGCGCGCGGTCTCGAGCATGAGCCGGAAGAACCGCTTGGTCGAGGCATACGCGGTCATGCGTGCGTCGAGGGACGCCGCCTCGGTCGCGCTGCAGGCGCCGCAAACGATCATAAAGTCGAACTGGATTCCGCCGCCGACCGCCGCGTCCATCGCCGCGACCATGTCGGTCGCCGACCACTTCGGCATCGTGGTCGTTCGCGCGACAATGCTGTCGCCGGCGACGAGATTGCCGACGCCGAAGTTAGCCGTGAGCCCTGTATTCCCGATCACGGCGGTCGTCTGCGTGCCGAGTCGCTGAATTGGGAGCCACGTTTCGCCGTTGTCGAGCGAAAACTGAACCACCGCGCCCGCGGTTCCGATGGCGGTCGTTCCGGTGATGACGGCCATCTTGATGCGAACGTTTTCGACGGGCTCGCCGGTGATCGTGATCGTGCTGGTGCTCGTTCCCGTGAGCGTCACCGCGCCGCACACGCCCGCGGTCGTCTTCGCCGACTTGAACAGCGCGACCGAGTAGCCCTTCGACGAGAGTCGGCAAGCGAGCTGCACAGGCTCGCCCGTGCCGAAGTCGGTCTGAATCTGGGCGGCCTGATTGCCGGCGTACAGCTTGCCGGTGTTCACGGCCATCGTGCCGCCGAACGTGACGCCCATGATGATGGGAGTGCGGCCTGGCTTGAGCTCGACCGTGCCGAGCTGCCCGTCGAGGACGGTGTCGTTAATACCTGCGAGGGGCATCGTTTTCTCCTATTGGCCCGTGTCGAAAGTGAAGTCGGCGGGGTTGCTGCTGCCGTGGGTGAATTCGAGCTCTACGGTCGGGTTGAACGTCGCGCCGTCTGCGAGCTCGTAGGTGACGTCGGGCGTCTCGATGTCGACGCCGATCAGCGCGACAACTTCGACGCCGGAGATGTTTTCTCCGACATACGGAACCCAGGTCATCCCGCCGCGCTTCGCGCCCGGAATGAAGATCTCGAAGACGTCGAGCACAACGTTGCGAAGTCCCTCGGCGGCCTTTAGGTCGGCTTTGTATTGTGTCGCCGGGTCCGTTTGCGTGGGCGCCTTCGCCCAGCAATGGATCTCGAGAAGCTGATTGATTGTGTATGTCGGCCGCGGGTTGCCGCCCATGAGCCGAGGCGCACCAAGCTTGCTCGGCTTGTCGCTCGGAATCATGATCACGCGGCCCGCGTTCGGGTCGCCGCGCTGGGAGAGAAGGTATTTCCCGAGCCCAAAAACGAAGGTGTTTCCGTCGGCCGCGAGTCTTGCCGCCACTGCATCGAAGATGTCGGCGATGCAGCCGAAAGACGGGCCGGCCATCAGCCCCGAAGCCTCTTTGCGAAGGCGTCAGAAGCCGCGGCGCGAATCTGGTCGGCCCATTGCGCCGGGAGCGAGCTCGAGAATGGGCTTCGCCCTCGCGCGACCTGAAAGCGGAGATAATCGACGCCGAAGCTCACCGCGATCGCGCCCGCTCGAGCGGCGGCGATTGCCGATGCGACCAGATTGCCGGAGCGACGAAGCGGGCCGACCGAACCGCGGCGAATCGCCTCGGCGGTGTCCGGTGGAAGGGCCGTGCCGTCAATTGTGGTTCCGCCATTGATTGCGGCTTGCACGTCGGCGGTGAAGAGCGGGGCGACCGTTTGCGCGGCCTCGCTCGGCATGTTCGAAAGCCCCGCGATGCGCCCGCTCCATGCGGTGAGCTTCGCGAAGTCTCCCGTAATCACCAGCCCCGTTGCTTTTGCGAGAAGACGCGCGGCATCGTCGACGAGCCGGGGAGCGTCGTTTGCACGTTCAGCTGCGCGCGCCCGTTCTGCACGTCGCGAATGAACGCGATCGCGTCTTTGTATCTGTCGACGAGCATCGCATCGGACGCGTTCGCCGGATCAAGCCCGCGCTGAGCCAGGAGCTTATACGCCGCGATCGAATTGCACGCGTCTGCGAGCTCGTCGCCCCATTGAATGAGGGGGCCATACTGGAGATAGCGGCTCCCGATGTAAGCATCGATCACTGCGGACGCCTTCACGAGGAAGACGTCGAGATCCGAATCGAGGTATCCGGCGACCGCTGCAGCCCTGAGCCCTTCGGCTCGGAACTGAGCGGCCGTCGAATATTGGCTCACCAGAAGACCGAGATCCCCGTCGCCGTTGACGCGGCGTCGATGCCGGTAGCGTGCACGTTGATCGTCTCATTCGCGGCGAGCGTGATGGTGTCCGTCGCGCCCGATGCATAGGTGAGAACGAGCGTTCCCGCCCCAGCGACGCGAAGCGCGCGCGACGGCGGGTAGATGTTGATCCCATTTGTCGCGTTCGCGAACGTCGCCGACGCGGCATGAGGACGAAGGGGACCATCGATGCCGATCCCCTTCGGTCCTGTTGCCTGTTGCGCCGACATCGTCAGCCCTTCTTCGCTTCGGCCGCTGCCTTCGCCTCAGCCTCGGCCTTCTTGGCGTCCTCGCGAATGCGATCCTTGAGGGTCTCGGCCTCGGCCTTCGCGTCGGCCGTTTCCTTCTTCGCGGTCGCGATTGCGTCGGTCAGCCGCTCCACCTCGGACGTCACGAGCTCGAGCTCGGCTTTCGTTTCGGCGTGCGCCTTCTTCTCGGCATCGAGTTCCTTCGCGACCTCGATGGCTTCGCTCTTGGCGGCCGCGGCGTTCTTCGTTCCCTCGCCGAGCTCGACCATGAGGCGCGGGTCGGCCTCGAGGACACGCGCTTGCGCTGGCGTGAGGTCGACGATCTTCCACCCCGATGACGGCCAAAACTGACCGCCTCGGAAGTGGCCCGTGTGACCGGGCATGGCTTCGGCGCGTACGCGGTACTTTGCCATCACGCCGCCGCCTTTGCTGCGAGCTGCCAGAGGCCGTAGCCGGCTTCACCGCGGGCGTCGGAACCGTAGCGGTACTTCTTCAGGTTCACGACGTTATCCATCGTCGGCTGATCGAGCGCGACGAAGTTCGGAGCGCGACGGATCTGCTTCACCATCGGCTTCACGGGCTTCGAGACATCCATCAGGTACCACTCGGTCGGCGCGTTCGCGAGCTTCGGGTTCACGAGGAGCTTCGCCGAGCCCGCTTGAACGTTCGTCACGCCCGCGGATCCGGTTCCATCCTGCAGGATGATCCCCGCCTCGAGGATGCGCTTCCCCGTGCCTTCGAGCTGCGGCGGCACGACGAGCAGGCTCGGAACGATGCCGAGCGGATGCCCGTCCTCGCCGACGAGCGACATCATCGCCTGACGCACGTACTCGTAATTCGCGAGCGTGAGTGCGCGGCTCGTGAAGTAGTTCGACTGCGTCGTCGTCGCCGGGTCGTACTTGTTGACGGGGTGATCCACGTCGAAGAAGTACTGACCGTCGAACACGACCGTCGTCGTACCGGCTTGCAGCTTCGCGACGACGCGGTCGTCCCAGAGCTGCTTCGCTTGCTCGGCCAGGAGACGAATACTGTCGGAGTAGATCCCGAGCTGATCGTCTTCGATGTCGTTGCGATCGACCTCGACGCCGTCTTCCCAGTCGACGTTTTCGACCGACTGAACGTAGGCCGTGAGGTTGTGCCAAACGCGCTCACCGACCCACTTCCGGAACTTCGGAAGCTTCGCGAGGAACGCGTAGAACTCCTGCTTCCCCTTCGAGGGGCGCGTTTGCGTGAACGCATCGCAGTAGGTCGGCGACGCCGTGTAGGCGTCTTTGAAAACGGTGTTGAACCCGTAGAAGGTCGATTGAAGCAGGGCGGGGGAAATCTGTCCCATGGTCGTGCGTCCTTCTCGTCAGCCGACGAGCAGATATTCGAAGGTGGAGGTGTCCGACGTCGCCGCCACGCCGTTCAGGAAGGCGCGGAACGTGAGCGAGCCGGTGCCCGGTGCGCCGACAGTGCGGTCGGCCGTCGGGACGCGAATCTCGTCGCCCTGGGTGCCGGAACCATTGACGCGTTGGATGAAGATGCGCGTATTCGCCGTGACGGTGATTCCGGCGGCGATCGTCTTCACGCCCGCGGCAAGCGTCGACGTGCCGGTCTGAATCTTCGGCGCGGCCGTCGGGCCCTGAGCCACGGTGTTCACGATCTCGACGAAGACGCCATCGCTCGCGACCTCGATGATCTTTCCCGCGCGCGAACGCGTGGCGCCATTGTCGGTCTTCGAGATCGTCGAGTCGTCCTCGATGAAGCAGTCGTTACCGACATCGGCCTGGGCGACCGGATCGGTTCCGCTGTTCTGCAGCTTCTTGCAGCCCGGCCGCGCGTAACCGTTGATCGCGCCCGCTGCTCCGCCTGTCGTGGCGTTCGTGTTGTCGTAGCCGGTGAGGGTCTCGTCATTGCCTCCGGGCTCGAAGAACCCGACAGCAATCAGACCAGTCGCCGCGCGACCGGGAGCCATATAGCCCGCATCGATGACGGCGATCGTTCCGTGATAGGCGATGGTGTTCGCCTTCATGCCGGTCTCGATCGCCTCTTGAATCGGGCGCGAGCCCTTCTTGTCGAGCACTTGTGCTGCGGTTGCGGCGGTCATCGCGAGATCTCCTTCGGGGCCATCGCGTCGGCCTTGCCGTTCGCGAACTGTTCATCGGTCAAACCGAGCTGCTCAGCGACGGCGCGATCCGTCGCGCTGAGAGCGGTCTTCGGCGTGGCTTTCGGCGTCGCCGATCCGGTCGCCGCCTGGTGTTGCGGCATGGCGGCGAGCTCCGCCTTCAATGCCTTGAGGCCATGCACCTTTGCGAACGAGCGCCACGCCTTCCGGTCGGCCGGCGTGAGCTTGCCGTCGCGCGATGCCTGATTGAGGACCGCGGAGACCTTCGACTCGGCGAGCTTCGCCTTGAGGTCGGCGATGCGCGCGGAGGCCTTCGACTTCGCCGGCTTCGGCGCTGCCGCGGGCTTCGAAGACGGGGGGGCCTCCTCGTCGTCCTCTTCGTCCTCGTCTTCGTCGTCGCCCTCTTCGGCTTCCGCGTCCTCCGCGTCTTCCTCGTCCTCGTCCTCGTCGCCCTCTTCTTCTTCCTCTTCGGGCTCCTCGGCTTCGTACTTGGCGAGCTTCGCCTTGAGCTCGGCGTTTTCCGCCTGCATCTTCTTCATCTCGTCCGAATCGGCTTCCTCAGCCTTCGGCATCACCGCCGACGGGGTCGCGTTCGCCTTCGCCTCGGCCTTGGCCTTCGGCGCCTTCGCGGTTCGGGTTGCCGGCTTCTTCGCTTTGCCGCTCATCACGTTCTCCTTCGTTTCGAGGCCATCAGCGAGCCCCACCTTCACGGCCGACGGGCCGCTGAACATCGCCCCTTCGAGGCTTCGAACCGCGCTCACGGACAATCCGCGCGACGCGGCGACGAGCTCGAAAAACTGCGCGGCGAGGACGTCGATCCGGTCTTGGATCGCCTCGGCCGCTTCTTCGGTGAGCGGCTCGATCGAGTTGCCCTCGAACTTTCGAGCCGGGTTCCGAAAGACTGTGAACTGAAGGCCCGCCTTTTTTGCGGCCTCCGTCTCGTCGACATGAATGCCGACGCATCCGATCGATCCGAGCTGGCCGGATCGCGGGAGGTAGATCGCATCTGCGACCGTCGCGAGCGCGTAGGCTGCGCTCGCTGCCATCTCTTCGGCGAACGCGTCGACCCGCTTGTCGGGGAACGCGGCCTTGATTGCGCGCATGCGCTCGACGCACTCGAAGAGACCGGCGCAATCGCCGCCGGGCGAATCGATAAGCAGCACGACGCGAGAGACTTCCTCGTCGCACATTGCCGCTTCGAACCGCGACGCGATTGCGTCGTAGCCGTCGGAATATCCGCACATGTGAGAGACCGCGCGTTGCGTGAGCGGCCCATGAATCTCGACGACGCCAACAACGTCGCCGGTGTCTTCGATCTCGGTCTCGATGTCCTCGTCGTGCCCGTTCGGCGGAAGCGAGAAGGAGTGATTGAGAGCATGCGGATCGAGCGCGAGGACTCCGCACGAGTGCTCGAAAGCAACCGCGGGGGTCAGCTTGAATGAATGGCGCTTCACTTCGGAGGCGAGGGCGCTTGTGCTGCAGACGCCGGCGGTGTCGCCGACTTTCGAATCGTCACGCCGAAGCGCTTCGTAAGCTCCCCGGGGTCGGCCTCATATCCGGCGAGAGCCAGATACGAGAGGAACTGTCCAAGCGATTGAAGTGACTGCGCTTGCGTGAGTTTGTCGGGCGGCGGCTCGCTGTCCCAATCGGGACGCGGCGCGAGGTTCGGGTTGCCGAGATTGAAGAGCGCAAGAGGCTTGAACGCCTGCTTATGGAGCGCGTCCTCGAGGGGGCCGACGGTTCCGTCGATGCGATCGAGCGTGACGCTTTTGAAGACGCCGCGCGCGACATAGGGGCCGCTGTTCTCGGTCGTTGCGGCCTGGCCGAGACACCTGACCTCGATGTTCTTCTCGCACTTCGTGAGGAGTCTTTCGAACCCTTCACCGTGATCTTCGGCGGCCTCGAGGAGCTCGGCGTCGTATCCATTGCCCTGGTCGTCGACGGGGCATTCGATGAGGCCGTCCGTGCCAAGTGTTTTGATCGACGCGATGTAGCGGTTTCGGTCGCTATCATGCGCGCCGCTCGGCGTCTTCGCCTTGACGATTCCTTGGCCGAGGAATTCGGAATGCCGGGCCCAATCGCGGAAGGCGAGCTTCCGAAGGAGAACTGGGATCGGGAGCGTTCGAACGAAGCCGCGCATCCATCCGCGCTGACCTCGAGCGAGGAGCACCCACTTGCCGTTGCCCGGGTCAATCTGGACTTGTCCGTCGGCCGTCTGCAGGACGAAGACGCGCAGATCTTCGCGCCAGTAGACGTGGGACATGTGCCACGCCTTCGCGCTCTTGATCTTCCACCGCTCGGGGTCGCTGGTGTCCCATTCGAGCTCGAGCAATCCGACGCCGATGACGAGGTACCAGCGCAAGAAGTCGTAGAGCTCCGTCTCGGGAAGCGCTCCGCTTTCCCAGAGCTCGACGGCGAGAGCGAGGGCATCGTCGGCGCGGTCGTCGTCGACCTTTGCGCGTTGGAATCGAAACGGGAGCCGAAGGATTCCGAGGATGAGCGTATCGAGAGCCGACTCGACGCGGTCGTCGCGTCCCATTGCATCGGCAAGGAGCGCCGAGCGGAAAAACATTCCTTGCTCGTGCTCGCGAAGGACGTCGCGCACGAGGTTGACGTCGTCCCACTCGTCGGCGAGGAAGACGACGGGGAATTCGCGGTACCTCTTCCCAGCCTCGACGGTCGAAACGCCGACGCGAGGACCGAGCGGCGCGAGATTCGGGTCGGGGGTGATCGGCGGGAAGGCTTCATCGGGGGGCTTCGCCGGCGGAAGGGCGTCGTCCATCAGAAGACACGGCGCGGATACTTGGGCATCGGAGCGCCGCCAAACGTCGGAGCCGACGATCGGCACATGAGCTCAGTCAAACCCCACACGAGCGCGTCGAGGCGGTCGGGGCTTTCGGGCGTGGTGAGCGGGTCCCAAGTCATCATCTGCTCTTCGAGCTTTCCGAGTCCTTCACCAGCGTGGGATACCCGGCCCTGCTCGTAGAGCGCGGCTACGGGTTCGGCTCGCGTGGCCTTTCCCTTCAAGGCGTGAACGTCGGTGAATCGAATGTGAGGGTCGATGGTCCGAAGGGTGTGCTCGACCATGTCGCCGCCGCGATTCGTCTCGGCGATCACGGTGTCCGCATTGAATTCGGAGCATGCCGCGATCGTTCGTCGTGCCCACTCGGCCGGCGAGAACTTCCCCGACCGGTCGGCGAGCACATACCCGCGCTTGTCGACACCGAGCCCAACGACGACGATCCCCGTCTCGTCGCTTCCAGACTTGGCCGTGATGGCAGGGTCGATCGCGACGATGACCCGCCGCATCTCGGGAAGTGGTCCTTTCCATTGATTAATCCAACCGACTTTGAACAGCGCATCCGCGTCGTCGAGGATCTCGCCGTCGAGCTCCTGACGACCAAGGCGCGAGGCGCCGTAGGCGTTGACGATGTCGCGAATGAACTCGGGCGGTAGGTTCGACCGGTTCGCGTACGTGCTCCCACGGGTAACGGCGACGGTCGGAATCTGCGGCTTGCCGTCCGAGTCATAGGGCAAGCTGCGCGCGACCAGGTCGCGTAGATAGGGAAGGGGACGCGGGGTAGTCGTGTAGAGCGCGCGCGGGTGCCGTCCGAGCCGGAGACCCATCTTCAGGTTTGCGAGCGTCTCTTCGGCGTACCGGAAGGCGGCGACCTCATCGACCCACGCGCGATCATGCTGGGGTCCGCGGAGCTGATTGGGCTCTTCGTCCGAGTACGCTTTCGCTATCGCGCCCGTATGGAACGTGATCTGTCGCTTGGACGGCTCGTATCGGGGGCGGAGGTTCTCTGGGAAGACGGCGAGGATGCCGCTCTCGCCCTCGATCATGACGTCGCGGACGTCGGCGGCCGATTGGCCCACCAAGGCGATTCGTCGCGCGCCGGAATCGACCTCACGGCGGACCCACTCGGCCCCCGAACGCGTCTTTCCGAACCCACGACCGGCGAGAATGAGCCACACCGACCACTGCCACTGCGGCGCCAGTTGCTCCGGGCGCGCCCAGAAGCCCCAGCAGTGCTCGAGCGCTCCGATGTCGGCCGGCGTGAACTGCGCGCGCAGGTCGGACGGCAAACGCGCGAAGCGTTCGGCGAGCGACGGGGCAGCGGTCACTGAATGGTGGGGGCTGCGGCGGGCTCTTCGGTGTCGAGCATCGCCTGAATCTTGGCGAGGACGCGCGCCGTAGCGCCGTCGTCCTTCGTGTCATCGTCCGGCGTGTCGGCGCCGGCGTAATGCAGCTTCAGGTCCGTCAGCTTCGCGAGACGGTCGACGACCCGGAAGTACCGGAGATGCTCCTTCGCCGTGGCTTCGTCATCCTCGATCTTCGTGCCAAGCTTCCGCGCCATCTTCGCGAGGCGTGAGGCTTCGAGCTCGAGCCGGTCGAGGTCCTCGGTCAGCCCTCCGACGAGCTTCTCGCGAACGACGTTCTTCGCAGCGTCCGCCCGGCTCGCCTTCGTCCGGGAGAGGAAGCGTCCGATGGCCGTGTGCGAGACGGTAAGCCCGGAGGTCGCCAGGTCGGCGGCGATCTGCCGGTTCGTCTTACCCGACCCAGCAAGCGCCAGGATGCGCTTCTCGTGGTCCGGTGTGAGCTTTTGGTGCGCCATCAGAAAGTCGCTGTGGTGCGTTTGGGAGGTCCGGGGTCCGCCCAGCGCCTTTCGCGCTCAGAAAAAACTGGCCTCCCCCCTATCCCCAGGCCGCGAAGGCCTCTCATAGAGAGAGCCTGAGGCTTGTAGGCTCATGCAGGCTCGCGCAGCAGAATCCGCCTCAGGCCCCCTCACGCGGGTTTTCATCGGCCGTTGCGGGGCAAGGGAGGCACCCAGGGCATAGATGGATCTCTCGCTCCCTGATGGTCTCGCCGATGCCGACTCGATCGACTCGAATCCGAAACCAGCCCCGCAGGGTTGGGAGCTGGGATGTCGCCGCGCACCTGTCACACCGGATCGACTTGGTGATCATGCTCCCTCGCGCAGGTCTTTCAGGGCCTCAAGGGACTTCTCCAACTGGGGGAAGGCCTGGAGGAGGTCAGCGAGCCAGACGACGCGGCCGCGCCTGGTGCCGATGGTCTCGACGGGGACGCCATGGCGCCCCAGCCACGAGACGACAGTGCGCTCGTCGAAGCCCATGAGTTCGGCGAGGTCGGTGACGCGGTAGGTGGCCCTGGGCTTCAGGCTGGGCATCAGCGGGCCGCCTTGCTGGCCATCGCGACGGCGAGCTTGATGGGGTCCAGGTCGCCCATCTCGATGAGCTTCCGAAGCGATCGCTCAAGATGCTTATCGTCGGCCCGGTCCTCGGCGCGCCCTGCCTTGGCGAGGGCGCGACGGGCGTCGTCGCGTTCCGAGATCGCGGCCTGCAGCTGGCGCTTGGTCTCGGCGTGCGCGATGCGCTCCTGGTCGCGTTCGCGCTCGAGCACTCGATAGAGTTCCGCGGCGTCGGGGTCGATCGCGGGCTTCGGCTTCATCGTGACCTTCGGCGGCGGGATGTCGACGGCGGGATACGCATATGCGCCCCACGATAGACCAATGGGGCAACCCTCGCGGATGAGCAGCTCGATGTACTCGCGAAGCTGCTCGCCGTTCGGTCGGCCGCGCACGTCGAAATATCCAGATAGCTTGTGCGGGATGACATCGATCGCGACCTTCGAATCGAGGAGCGCGGTGAGCTTCGAGCAGAACGTCGATAGTCGGTCTTGCCGAACCCACACTTCCGCGTTCTGTCGATACGCGAGCGCTTCCGCCATTGTGATCTTCACCGAACACCTCCACGACGACGAATCGGAGCCGGTCTGGATTCGAATACGAAAACCTGCCGGCGTCCGACATAGATGCGCATCTCGTCGAAGCTGACGCCGGGCTCCTCATGCTGAACGACCAGCAATCGTTGCAGGCGCGATCGAGGAGCCCGTTTGCGAGCCGCCCGAATGTCGATTGCTTCGATTAGCGCGTCTTCGACCTGATTGATCACTTTGCCTCCACGAATGCACGTAGGGCCGCGACGCGAGACTTTTTTGATCGCGAGCGGAGCTCATTGGCCCTGGCAGTTCCAAGCTTCGCAACTCGTCGACAAGCCTCTTGCCTCCCAACGTCCGACTCTTCGCTCATGATGAGCGTGGCAACGCCCGCGTCTTCGTACCAGCGCTCAAGACCTGGCCATCGTTCCCTCGAGTCGTATGCGGCTCGCAGCATGCGAGCAATCGTGCCGCCTACAGCGCATAGTCGGGCGTTTACCGCCTTCCATCGCTCGTATGCCTCACGCTGTCGTTCTTCGGCTCGAACCGGGTCCCCTCCGCCCGTTCCAGGCTCAAGCGACATCGCGCGCAAGCCCAGCTCGCCGTCGGATTCGGCGAAGAACCACCGGAGTTCAACAACCGCCTCGTGAGTGTTCACTTTGCCTCCACGGTCACGAGATAGGCTCGTTTTGCCCAGCCGCCGCCGTAATACTTCCCGGCTTCGTCCTGGCTCATCCAAGTCGTGATAATCGTCGGTTGCTCGCGGTTGTGACGCTCGAGAACGACTCGACCGACCTCGTCGTTGATGCTTCCGGGCTCGACATTATCGAGTACGAGGATGGTCGCGCTGCGCGCGCGGCGAATGAGCGCTTGCTGCTCCTCGTTCGGCGAATATGGGCGGCCCGCGGCGACGAGTTCGGGAGCCGAAACGAAGTAGGCGCGGCGCGCGCGCTCGACGAGCGCATGCGGCCGATCGGGTCTCGCCCAATCGTGCATTCGGCGAAGCATCGCGCACGCGAGCGAGCTCTTTCCGGTGTCGCGAGGCCCGACGAGCGCCACGCCAACCGGCAACGGCGACGGAAGCGCGAGCACCGCTCGAATTGCTGCGCCTTGGCACCGCTCGAGCAGCAGCGCCGTTCCGAATTCAGCCCACCGATACCGCTCAGGAATGCTCTCGCGCGCCGCACGCATCAGGTCGGGGAAAACCTTGTCGGCTTTCTCGCGATCAAGCGCCACCGAGCATTCTTCGCAGACGCCAAGCGGGTGATCGATCTGCGCCTTGCAGCGCGTGCACGCAAAGGGCCCGAGTCGGCCGAGAATGTCCGAAAGCGCGGGAACTGGCAGCGAATCCGGATCTTCGTTCGTCATAGCGGCGGACCCTCGTCATCGTCGGGTTTTCGGTTCTTCGCGATCCACGCGTCGTCGATGACGAGCGATCGGTTCGGCGTCATTGGCTGGACGGCTCCGTGCTGAACGTTCGGAGATCGACGTTTGGCGCGCTCTTTCGCGGCACCGCAGAACACGCGCACGCGTCGCCACGTGACATTCGCGGTCTCACCGTCGAGCGTTTCGGCGGCTGCGTCGGCAATCGCCGAGATGACCTGTTCGACGGTCGTTCCCGACAGCATGCGAGGCCCTTCGAGCCGGGCGGCATGATTGCCTTCGGCGAAGGCAGCGGTTTCGGGGTGCGAGGCGAGTGCTGCGCGGATTCGCTGAATCTCGACCGAATCGGTCGATGGCGCGGCTGCCGGTCTCGCGTCCGGTGCTTCAGCTGGCAAGCGCAGCACTAACGGTTCTAGATCTTCTTTTCGGGACGGGATCGGGATCGGGCCCTCTGGCCGCGCCTGAGCGGAGGATTCCGGTTTCGTGTCCGTCGTGAAACCGGTTTCATGTCCGGTTTCAGTCCGCTTGCGTTCCCGGTGTGTGGCGAGATTCTTCCGCTTACGCTCCCGCTCGGTCTCGATCGCTTCCTTGGTCGGCTGGTAATCGATCCAATCGTGGAATCGGAAGCCGTCAACGTCTGACCGGAACATGTCGCAGCGCTCGTGACCGGCAGGGCAGGACGCGTTTGCGGGATGCCACATGCCAACGCGCACGAGGGCAGACGACGTGCGCGCGGCGGTCTTCGAGTCCCCCGCGAGCTTCACGACGCGCGAACGAGTGACCACGCCGTCGGTGAGCTGGTCCGACGAGTACGAGAGCGCGAGCGCCCAAAGCCCGACAGCCTCGAGGCCTGCCTCTTCGGGCTTCGGATGCGAATGAAGCCGGTCGTCGACTTTGCCCCAGGTCATTCGGCGCTCCGTGCTGAACGAGCATTCGCTGCAATCTCGAGCAGCCATTCCGCGAACGCGACCGGCGTGCGCCGACGCTGCTGCGCGCTGCAGATCTTGATACCGGGCGGACAGACTCCCCGGCCGTCGCGCTTTGCTCGTTCCTTGTCGCGCGTCGCGCATGCCCAATGAGTCGGAGTTCCGCGCGGTGGAAAGGCCCCGAGCGACCGAATGCCCACCAGGTAGAGCCACGTGGACTTTCTCGCGACGTGCCCCCAATCGCATTGGTCAACGCGCACGGTGACCCCCCCCCCATGCGTCAGGCAGCTCGCCGGGCCCGGCGAGCTGCCTGACGCATGGGGGGGGGGTCACCGTGCGCGTTGACCAA
>Ga0105238_10000832_pt1 | contig 31939 bp, 21 predicted proteins | sample KBSC34metaG_FD_81526 | JGI IMG/M metagenome (GOLD analysis project Ga0105238, IMG submission 81526) | Corn rhizosphere microbial communities from Kellogg Biological Station, Michigan, USA - KBS C3-4 metaG | ecosystem: Host-associated > Plants > Roots > Rhizosphere > Soil | place: Michigan, USA...
GCGCGAATTCCTCAAGCGCCTGAAGCGCGAAGGACGCTGCGTGCTGTTCTCCAGCCACATCATGCAGGAAGTCGCCGCATTGTGCGACCGCATCGTCATCATCGCGCGGGGACGCGTGGTCGCAGACGCCACGCCCGATGCGTTGCGCGCGCAAACCGGCGAAAGCAATCTGGAAGACGCATTCGTGAAACTGATCGGATCGGAAGAGGGGCTCGCGGCATGAATTCGTTCGTCGTCGTGTTTCTGAAGGAAGTGCGCGAAAACCTGCGCGATCGCCGCACCGTGCTCAACACGCTGTTGACCGGCCCGCTGTTTGCGCCGCTGTTGTTCGTGCTGCTGATCAACACCGTGGTCACGCAAGAACTCGAGAAAGCCGAAAAGCCGCTGCCATTGCCGATCGTCGGCGCGCAATACGCGCCGAACCTCGTCGCCGCTCTCAAACAGCAGAACGTCGACGTGCAGCCTGCGCCGGCCGATGCCGAACGCGCGGTGCGCGAGCAGGATGCCGATGTCGTGCTGCGCATCGGTGCGGATTTCGGCACGTATTGGGGCAAGGGCGAGCCGGCGCAGATCGAGATCATCTACGACGCCTCGCAACGTTTCGCCAGCACCCAAGCCGGCCGCCTGCGCGCGCTGCTCGAACAATACGGCGAACGCACCGGCGCCATGCGCCTGCTCGCGCGCGGGCTGTCGCCCAATGTTCTCAAACCGTTGAGCCTGGCCGAGCGCGATCAGTCGACGCCGCAGAGCCGCGCCAGCCAGCTGTTCTCGATGCTGCCGTATTTCTTCATCCTCGGCGGCTTCATCGGCGGCATGGCGCTGGCGATCGACACCACGTCGGGTGAACGCGAACGCCAGTCGCTCGAACCGCTGCTCGCCAATCCGGTACCGCGCTGGCAAATCCTCGGCGGCAAGCTCGGCGCCACGAGCGCATTCGCGACGACCTCGGTATTGCTGAGCGTGCTCGCGTTCGCGGTCGTCGGCCGCTTCCTGCCGGCCGGCAAGACCGGCATGACGCTGGAAATCGGACCGCTGTTTGCCGCCGGCACGATGCTCGTGATGCTGCCGCTGACGGCGTTGCTCGCCACGCTGCAAACACTGGTCGCCGCGTTCGCCAAGAGCTATCGCGAAGCGCAGACCTACGTATCGCTGTTGATGTTCGTGCCGGCGATTCCGACGATGATGCTGTCATTCGCGCCGGTCAAGACCCAGACCTGGATGTACGCGGTGCCGCTGCTGAGTCAGCAAGTGATCATCACACGGCTGTTGCGCGGCGATTTCGTGCCGGCATCCGGATTCGCGATGAGCATCGTCGGCAGCGTCGCCGCGTTGACGCTCGCGTACGCGCTGGCTACAGCAATTTACCGCAGCGAACGTCTGGCGATTTCGGCATGAATTGGCTCGACGCGAAGCCGTCGCGCTGGGCGTCGCTCGTTTTTCTCCTGACGTTGTTCGTCTACCTGGCGTCGCCGGTGCGCCAGGTGGCCGATTCCAACTATTCGATGCTGGTCAGCGAAAGCCTGTTGCAGCATGGCACGGTGCGGCTCGACGACTACGTGATTCCGCGTTTCAACTCCGACCTGCCGCCGCAGCCGTTTCCGGGCCATGTGCCGTACCAGCTGCAACGCAAGCAGAACCACGCCTATTACGTGTATCCGCTCGGCAGCTCGATCTTGTCGCTGCCGTACGTGGCCGCGATGAATCTGATCGGCATCGCAGCCGTCGATGCGAACGGTGTTTTCGATTTCTGGGGCGAAGCAAAAATCGAGTGCAGTCTTGCCGCGCTGCTGATGGCGACGTTGGCGGTCATCTTCTTGCGCATGGGGCGCCTGCTGCTGCCGGCGCGCTACAGTGCGCTGATCGCGCTCGCTGCCGCGTTCGGTACGCAAATGTGGAGTACTGCGTCGCGCGGGCTATGGTCCGATACCTGGGGCATCCTGCTGATCGGCCTTGTTACCTGGATGCTTCTGGATGCGCAAGTGAACAAGCGCGCGCTGCGGCCGGTGCTGCTGGCAACGCTGTTGGCGTGGGCGTATTTCGTGCGCCCGACCTATTGCGTGCCGGCAGTGACGGTAAGCGTGTACGTGTTGGCGACGCGTCCGCGAGACGCCTTGCGCTTTGTGCTGACCGGCCTGGCCTGGTTGGCTGCATTCGTCGCGTGGTCGTGGTCGCTATTCCGGCAATTGTTGCCCGATTATTTTCAGGCGAGCCAGTTGAAGTTCACGACGGTCGGTGCCGGTTTGGCCGGAACCCTGTTCAGTCCGTCGCGCGGACTGTTGATTTTCGTGCCGGCCGTCGCCGTGGTCGCGTACGTGTTGCTGCGCTATCGGCGCGACATCGCGCATCCGCGTCTGGCCGCGTGCGCGGTTGTGACGATCGCGCTGCATCTGGTCGTCGTCGCTGGATTTCCGGCGTGGTACGCGGGCCATTGTTACGGCGCACGCTACACAACGGGCCTGGTACCGTGGTTTGTGCTGCTGGCAATTCTGGGCGTGCAGGCGGCGCGGACCGCGCACTTGCGTCGCGCACGCGCGTGGCGAGCCGAATGCGCGGCGGCGTGCAGCGTTCTCGTGCTCGGCGTGCTCGTCAACGCGAACGGCGCCTTGAACAAGCATACCGCGGAGTGGAACTTCAAGCCGGTCAACATCGACGCGCAACCGCAACGCGTATGGGATTGGCGCGATCCGCAGTTTCTCGTCTGGTCGCGCTGAGCGCCGCTACAGCGCGCGCCGATACTGGATCGCTTCCATCAGGTGCGCGGTTCTGACCGCATCGCTGCCGTCCAGATCGGCGATCGAGCGCGCCACGCGCAGAATGCGGTGATACGCGCGCGCCGATAGTCCGAGCTGATCCAGCGCACGTTCGAGCAGTTGCCGATCGCCGGCCGCGAGCGCGCAGTCGCGCAGCACTTCGCGATTGCTGAGCCCGGCGTTCGCCTTGCCCGCGCGTTGCAATTGACGCTCGCGCGCCGCGTTCACTCGCGCACGCACGACAGCGCTGGATTCGCCCAGAGTCGCGGGACCGCTGAGCTCCGCGAGCGGCACGCGCGGCACGGCGATCTGCAGATCGATGCGATCGAGCAGCGGGCCGGACACGCGTGCGCGATAGCGGCGGATCACCTCCGGCGTGCACACGCAACGGCCCGACGCGTCGCCCGCATATCCGCACGGACAGGGATTCATCGCGGCGACGAGCTGGAATGCGGCCGGAAACTCGGCCTGGCGCGCTGCGCGCGAAATCACGATGTGGCCGGATTCAAGCGGCTCGCGCAGTACTTCGAGCACGCGCCGATCGTATTCGGGCAGTTCGTCCAGGAATAAAATTCCGCGATGCGCGAGGGAGATTTCACCGGGACGCGGCGCCGGACCGCCGCCGACCATCGCCACGGCCGACGCGGTGTGATGTGGCGCGCGGAACGGCCGCTGTCTCCACTTGTGGAAATCAATGCCGCAACCGGCGACGGATCGGATCGCGGCGGACTCGAGGGCCTCGGCTTCGGTCAGCGGCGGCAGGATGCCGGGCAAGCGACTCGCGAGCATGGTCTTGCCGGTGCCCGGCGGACCGACGAAAAGTACGTGGTGATTTCCGCACGCGGCGATTTCGAGCGCGCGTCGCGCGTGCGGTTGGCCGCGCACATCCGCCAGATCCAGTTCGGCTTCGGTGATCGCCGCGCACGCACTCGCCACGGCGGCGGGCAACTCGGCGCAGCCGCGCAGGAACGCGCAGACTTCCAGCAGCGAGCTTGCGCTATGCGTCGCGGCGCCGGCCAGCGCGGCTTCCGCGCCGTTCTCGCGCGGCACGACCAGGCTGCGTCCGGCGTGCGCGGCCTTGAGTGCGGCGGGCAGCACCCCGGTCACCGCGCGCAACTCGCCGGACAGCGCCAGTTCGCCGAGAAATTCGTAGGGCGCCAGGCTTTCCTTCGGCAGATGGCCTTGTGCGGCAAGAATGCCGAGCGCAATCGGCAGATCGAATCTGCCGCCGTCCTTCGGCAGGTCCGCGGGCGCCAGACTGACCGTGACGCGACGACTCGGATATTCAAGCTGCGCATTCTGGATCGCCACGCGCACGCGATCGCGTGCCTCCTTCACGGCGGTCTCGGGCAGGCCGACGATGCTGGTACCCGGCAGTCCACCGGACAAATGCACCTCCACCGTCACCGGCGGCGCCGCGACGCCGTCCTGGGCGCGGCTATGAACGATGGCCAGACTCATTGCTCACTCCGGACAAACCGCCGCCACGCCGCGCGATGCGGCACTGCGTAACCACGCGGATCGGTTATAGCTGCGAGTGGACCGACATCGCTTCCAAGGCAGCGACTTGCGCCTCGAGCGCTTCGATTTTTTCGCGCGTGCGCAACAATACGCCGCGCTGCACGTCGAATTCCTCGCGCGTGACGAGGTCGAGCCGACGCAATCCCGCACGCAGCGCATCGCGGAAATTCGCCGACAGTTCCTCGCGAGCATCGCGCGCGCCCGGAGGCACGAGATCGGCGAGGCGCCGGGCCAGTTCATCGATCGCGGTAATATTGATCATCGGAGGCTTTCCAGATTTCGACGCGGCCAGCTTAGCGGTGGGATGTGAGCGCGGCTGTCGGCCTGGCGCCGATTGCATTGTAGGAAATTTCGCACCGCCGGTAAGCGGTGCCTCGTTCGTGTATAGTTTTTTGACCCGCCTGCGGAGCCACGATAATGAAAATGGTGATGGCCATCATCAAGCCGTTCAAGCTCGACGATGTGCGCGAAGCGCTCGCCGAAATCGGCGTGCAAGGCATCACCGTTACCGAGGTCAAGGGTTTCGGCCGGCAGAAGGGCCATACCGAGCTGTATCGCGGCGCGGAGTATGTGGTCGATTTCCTGCCCAAGATCAAGCTCGAGATCGCGGTGACCGACAATCTTGCCGAGCGCGTCGTCGAAGCGGTCACGCATTCGGCCAACAGCGGCAAGATCGGTGACGGCAAGATCTTTGTCTACGACCTCGATCAAGTCATCCGCATACGTACCGGCGAAACCGATGCCGATGCACTCTAGCACGACCGCTACGTTTAGCCGTCCAAAAAACCTTTGACGCGCAGCAGCAATTGTGCTGTAGTCGGTCATGCGCCCTGCTGGGCGTGTATGGAGCGGTGCTGAAGGAATAGCCCGGAATCATTGGGTCAACTGCGGAATCGGCAAGTTGTGCCGAGGCCGCGTGCAGCCGATTTCCGAGATGATGCAGCGCAAAAACCTTGGCCTGTACGACGCGTCGTTCGAGCACGACAGCTGCGGCTTTGGGATGATTGCGAATAGCGACGGACGCGCCAGCAGGTGGCTCGTCGACCAGGCATTTTCCGCGCTCGCGAAGATGTCGCACCGCGGCGGCATCAACGCCGATGGCGTTACCGGCGATGGCTGCGGAATCCTGCTTTACCGACCCGAGGCGTGGCTGCGAGCGCTCGCGCGCGAGGCCGGAATCGAAGTCGGCGACCTGTTCGCGGCCGGTTTGATGTTCCTGGACCGCGACGCGGATTGCGCGCTAACACAGCAACGCGTACTCGAATGCTGCTTGCGCGAGGAAGGCGTACGCCTGCGCGGTTGGCGCGAGGTGCCGGTGAATGAGACAGCGTGCGGAGCGCTCGGCACGGCGACGCGCCCGCGCATCGCGCAGGTCTTCGTCGATGCCGGCGACGGCGCCGATGAAGACGCTTTCGAGCGCGCGCTGTTCCGTGCGCGCCGGCGGGCACGCACGCAGCGCGTCGCTGCCGGCGACGACACGTTTTATCCGGTAAGCCTGTCGGCGGCGACGGTCGTGTACAAGGCCATGGCCGCGCCGGGCCGGCTGCGCGAGGTATTTCCCGATCTGCAGCGCGCCGACCTCAGCGTCTGTGCCGCCACGTTCCATCAGCGCTTTTCGACCAACACGCTGCCGAACTGGCGGCTGGCCCAACCCTTCCGACTGCTCGCGCACAACGGCGAGATCAATACGATTCGCGCGAATCGCACCTGGGTCGAATCGCGCGCCTCGAAGTGGAAAAGTCCACTTGTGAATTTGTCGGATCTCGGACCGCTGGTCAGCACCGCGGGTTCCGATTCGCAGAGCCTGGACAACATGCTCGAGGTGCTGCTCGCCGGCGGCATCGACCTGCTCGCCGCGATGCGTATCCTGATTCCGCCGGCGTGGAGCGCGCAGGACAATCTCGACGAGGATCTCGCCGCATTCTACGAGTACTACGCGCTGCACACCGAGCCTTGGGACGGGCCGGCGGGCCTGGTCATGTGCGACGCGCGTTACGCGGCGTGCTCACTCGATCGCAACGGCTTGCGCCCCGCGCGCTGGGCGCGCAGCGACGATGGCCATCTGATCGTGGCTTCCGAAGCAGGACTGTGGGACATGCCGGACGAGCGCATCCTCGCCAAGGGCCAGTTGGGACCCGGCGAGATGCTCGCCGTGGATTTGCGCGAACACGTGCTGCTCGATGCGGCCGCGATCGACCGTATCAATGCCACGCGCGCGCCGTTCAAGCGCTGGCTGCGCGAAGGCGTGGCCTATCTCGAATCGCACCTGATCGATCCCGGCCTCGCCGCCGAGCCGTTTGCGCCCGAGCTGCTTGCGCGTTATCAGAAACAGTTCGCGCTCACGCGCGAGGAGCGCGACATCGTGCTCAAGGCGCTCGCCGAGGACGAAGCCGAGGCGACCGGTTCGATGGGCGACGACACGCCGATCGCGGTGATGAGCCGGCAGTCGCGACCGCTGTACGATTATTTTCGCCAGGCCTTCGCGCAGGTGACGAATCCGCCGATCGATCCATTGCGCGAGCGGCTCGTCATGTCCCTCGTCACGCAGATCGGACAGGAAGGCAATGTGTTCGATCTCGCGCCCGAAAATGCGCGCCAGCTGATGCTCACGTCACCGGTGCTCTCGCAGCGCAAACTGCGCCAAGTGCTGGCGCTGGCCGAATACGCCCGGCGCCAGCGCAGGTTCGACCTGTATTTCGACGAGCGCGTCGGCCTGAAATCCGCGCTTGAACAACTGTGCCGCGAAGTCGAAGACGCGGTGCGCGATGGCGTCGTCCTCGTGCTGCTGTCCGATCGCTATCCCGCGCCCGGCTTGCTGCCGATCCATGCCCTGCTCGCCACCGGCGCCGTGCATGCGCACCTGCTCAAGGCGCAGCTGCGCAGCGACTGCAACCTGCTCGTGGAAACCGGCACGATGCGCGACGCGCATCATTGCGCGTGCCTGATCGGCTTCGGCGCGACGGCGGTGTACCCGTATCTGGCCTATCAGACCCTGTTCGACATGAATCGTCGCGGCGAGCTCAAAGGCCGCGAAGGCGAGGCGCCGGGCGAGATCGGCCGCAGTTACCGGCGCGGCATCCGCAAAGGCCTGCTCAAGATCCTGTCGAAGATGGGCATCAGCTCGATCGCCGGATATCGTGGCGCCGGCCTGTTCGAGATTCTCGGCCTGCATCGCGAAGTTGTCGATCTGTGCTTCCCCGGCACGGCGTCGCGCATTAGCGGCGCGACATTTGCCGACATCGAAAACGAATATCGCGCGCAACTCGCCGCCGCCTGCGACCCGAACTACGCTTTGCCGGCCGGCGGCCTGATGAAAGCCCTGCCCGACGGCGAATTCCACATGTACAACCCCGCCGTGGTCGGTGCGTTGCAAGCCGCGGTGCGCAGCGGTGAAGCGGCGCTGTATCGTCAATACGCGGACGCGGTGAACCAACGCGCGCCGGCGGCGTTGCGCGATCTGCTCGCGTTGGAGCCGCAGGCGGCGCCGATTGTGCTCGACCAGGTCGAACCCGCAACGGCGATCCTCAGGCGTTTCGATTCGGCCGGCATGTCGCTCGGCGCGCTCTCGCCCGAGGCGCACGAAGCGCTCGCGATCGCGATGAACCGGCTCGGCGCTCGCAGCAATTCCGGCGAGGGCGGCGAAGATCCGGCGCGCTACGGGACCGAGCGCACGTCGAAAATCAAACAGGTCGCGTCGGGCCGCTTCGGCGTCACGCCGACCTATCTCGTCAATGCCGAAGTGCTGCAGATCAAGATTGCGCAGGGCGCCAAGCCCGGCGAGGGCGGCCAGCTGCCGGGGCACAAGGTCAACGCGCTGATCGCGCGCCTGCGTTGCGCGAAACCCGGCATCGGCCTGATTTCGCCGCCGCCGCACCACGACATCTATTCGATCGAGGATCTCGCGCAGCTGATTTTCGATTTGCGCGAAGTGAATCCGGCAGCGTTGATTTCCGTCAAGCTCGTCGCGCACGCCGGCGTCGGCACGATTGCGGCCGGCGTGGTCAAGGCCGGCGCCGACCTGATCACGATTTCCGGTCACGACGGCGGCACCGGGGCGAGTCCGTGGTCGTCGATCAAATACGCGGGCGTGCCGTGGGAACTCGGACTGGCCGAAACGCATCAGACGCTGGTGCGCAACGGGCTGCGCGAGCGCGTGATCGTGCAGACCGACGGCGGACTGAAGACCGGGCTCGACGTGGTCAAGGCCGCCATTCTCGGCGCGGACTCGTTTGGCTTCGGCACGGCGCCGATGGTCGCGCTCGGCTGCAAGTACCTGCGCATCTGTCATCTGAACTCCTGCGCGACCGGCATCGCCACGCAAAACGATGTTCTGCGCCGCAAGCATTTCCTCGGTGCGCCGGAGATGGTCGAGAATTTCTTCCGCTTCGTGGCCGACGATGTGCGCGGGATTCTCGCTGCGCTTGGTGTCAAGGCGCTCGCTGAAATCGTCGGCCGCACCGAACTCCTGCGCCAGATCGAAGGCGCGACGGCGAAGCAACGCGAACTCGATCTGGCAGCGCTGCTCGATCGGCTCGCGCTTGCCGCGCAAGCGGCAGCGTGCGGCCCGGCGCCGCCGACGCACAGAGAGCTCGCCGAGCGCGTCGCCGAAGATACGAGCGAATATCTGAAAAAGTCCAGAAGTGGACATTTCCACTATGCGGTCGCCAATACCGACCGCGCGATCGGCGCGCGCCTCGCCGGCGAAGTCTCGCGCGGGCATGGCGCCGATGGCGTGATGCATGCGCCGTTGACGCTGGAATTCACCGGCAGCGCCGGCCAGAGCTTCGGCGCGTTCAATGCGGCCGGCGTGACATTGATCCTGCGCGGCGAAGCGAATGACGGCGTGGGCAAGGGCATGGCGGGTGGCCGCCTCGTCGTGCGTCCACCCGCGGCCGCGCGTTACCCAAGCCAGGACACGACGATCGTCGGCAATACGTGTCTGTACGGCGCCACGGGCGGCGAGTTCTTCGCGGCCGGCCGTGCGGGTGAGCGCTTCGGCGTACGCAATTCCGGTGCGCTCGCGGTAATCGAAGGCGTCGGCGACCACGGCTGCGAGTACATGACCGGCGGCACCGTCGTCGTGCTCGGCCGCACCGGGTTGAACTTCGGCGCGGGCATGACCGGCGGCTTCGCCTACGTGCTCGATCGCGAACGCGAGTTCGTCGACCGCTACAACCACGAACTCGTCGACATCCACCGCATCTCGCTCGAGGGCATGGAAAATCATTTGCAGCATCTGCGCGGTCTGTTGCGCAGTCATGCCGAGTTCACCGGCAGCGCATGGGGCGGAAAACTGCTGGCCGATTTCCGCGACGTGCTGCACAAGTTCTGGCTGGTGAAGCCGAAAGCGGCGAGCCTGGACGCGTTGAGCGAGGAGTTGCGCCGTGCGGCATAAGCCCGGGCGAACTCATCCGGCGCTCGTGGCGAGGCGCCGAACCACGAACGGCGCAACTCACAAGCTCGCCCTTGGCGCCGGCTCCGCTGTTTGCGCGCGCATTCGCTACCTCGCATCGACCGGGCAACGGTGAATGGAATGAAAAAAGATACGTTTCCGTTCCTGGAATTCCGCCGTGCCCTGCCGCGCGAAGTACCGGTGCCGGTCCGCGTGCTCGATTACAACGAGATCCACGGCGAATTCGCCAACGGCGATGCCGGCGACCAGGCGGCGCGCTGCATCGACTGCGGCAATCCGTATTGCTCGTGGGGTTGTCCGTTGCACAACCGCATTCCGCAGTGGCTCAAGCTCGTGCGCGACGGCCGCATCGAGGATGCCGCGACGCTGATGCATGAAACCAATCCGCTGCCGGAAATCTGCGGGCGGATCTGTCCGCAGGATCGACTGTGCGAAGGCGATTGCACGCTCGAAACCGGGTTCGACGCGGTGACGATCGGCGCGATCGAGCGCTGGACGACCGACGAAGCGCTGCGCCGCGGCTGGCGGCCGACGCTGACCGCGCAGCCGAGCGGAAAGCGCGTTGCGATCGTCGGCGCCGGACCCGCGGGACTGGCCGCCGCCGACGGTCTCGCGCGTGCGGGCGTGCAAGCCGACGTATTCGATCGCTACGAGGAAATCGGCGGCCTGCTCACGTACGGCATCCCGCCGTTCAAGCTCGACAAAGCCGTCGTCCGCCAGCGTCGTGAAGTGCTCGAAGGCATGGGTGTGAAGTTTTGCCTCAACACCGAAGTCGGCCGCGATGTCGCATTTTCCACATTGTTGCACGACTACGATGCGGTATTCGTCGGCACCGGCGCCTACACGTTTGTCGACGGCAAGCTGCCAGGCCAGAACGCGCCGGGTGTGCTGCCGGCCTTGCCGTTCCTGATCGCGAATGCGCGCCGCATTCTCGGCGACACGAACGCGCCGAACCTTTTGCCCGATATCGTCGGCAAGCGCGTGATCGTGCTCGGCGGCGGCGACACGGCGATGGACTGCGTGCGCACGGCGATCCGCATGGACGCCGACAGCGTCACCTGCGTCTATCGCCGCGACGAGACGAACATGCCCGGCTCGCGTCGCGAAGTGAAATACGCGCGCGACGAAGGCGTGCAGTTCCTGTTCAACCGGCAGCCGCTGGAGATCGTCGCGGACGCAAACAGCGTGCGCGCAGTGCGCGTGGTCGAAACCTCGCTCGTCGACGACGGTTCGGGCCGCGCGAAACCGCAAGTCATCGTCGGCAGCGAACAGCTGCTCGACGCCGATGTCGTGATCCTTGCCTTCGGTTTCCGCGCGAGTCCGCCGCACTGGTGCGACGAATTCGGCATTGCGCGCGATGCGAGCGGCAAGTTGATCGTCGGTGTAAACGGCGCGTTGCCGCTGCAGACGAGCAACGCGAAGGTATTCGCCGGCGGCGATGCCGTGCGCGGTGCCGACCTCGTCGTGCGTGCGGTGCTCGACGGGCGCGAGGCGGCGAAGGCGATGTTACGGCAGCTCGGCGTTGCGCACGCGTATGACTTCCTTGAAATCGCCACGATTTCATAACGAGCATCCTAACGTTCCGACCCGGCAGCCGATGCGCATCCTGGTCGACCCGCATCAACGTAATGGTGGCGGGATCGCGGGCACGCCTTGGCATCCCGGAGTTCGGTCAGCCAGTCGACATACCGGTATTTCTTCGAGCAACGGATTGGAGAGCGGCTTCAGGGAATTACCAAGTCGCCGCGAAGCTCATTCGAGATCGTCGCCGAAGATGCGATCCGTCGCGAAACCGATGCACCATGCGTGCAATACGCCGGCGTCGCCCGGCCCGACATCGTCGATGCTGAGCGTCCAGTCGCCCTGCACCGATTCGCCGTTGAACGCGCTGAGCGGTTCGTACGGCCGGTAGCTCGCGCGCCACGGATACGCCGGGCGGGCCCCGTCGGTGCACGAATATTCCGCGTCGGCACCGGCGCTGTCGTCGAACGTGATGTCGAGCAGCGCGCCCGAACACGAGTTAGGCGCACTCGGCGAAACCAGCGGCGTGTTGATCAGCGTGACCTCGGTGCCGGTTTGCACGTGGCGCAACGCGACTTGCAGATCGCCGACGTAGGTGTGGCCGATGTCGACCGAGACGCGCAAACCGGTGATGCCCCCGTAACTCGGCAGGTGGAAGCGCGAGTACATGATCGTGTCATCGTCGGGAATCGGCTGCTCCGGCGCGCTGCACCACGTATTGCCGAGCGCCGCGAACGCATCGGCCGCGATCAATTCGTTTCCATACGACGACGGAATGTTCTGGCCAGCGGCGAATAGCCTGCCATTCGCCGCGACCAACCCATAGGGCGCAGCGATCTGCTGCGTGTTCGACATGCGCAGCGTGCCCGCGACCGTGCCGTCGCTGACGTACGGCTCGGCCGCCGAAAGCGAGCCGACCGGGTTCATGACGAGGGCGAGTTTGCCGTTGATCGACTGCACCGTGTCGTACGAGTAATCGAAGGCGCCAGTGCCGGGGTTCGGGTTGAAATTGCCGAGCGCGGGCACGGTGCCGGCGTTCGTGCCGTCGCTGCGCCACAGCTCGCGGCCGTTGCCGGTGCCGTCGTTGTCGGGAATGAAATAGAGAACGCCGTCGAGCGCGGTCAGCGCGGACGGCGAGCTGTCCTGCAGTCCGGGATTGATGTCCCTGACGCGCACGGTGCCGGCATCGGTACCGTCGGAGACCCACAACTCACGCCCGGCATCCGGCGTGGTCGCCGTGAAGAACAGCCGATCATCCACGCGTGTGAGCTCGTCGGGCGTCGACGAGTTCGCGCCAGCGAACACGTCCTTGATGAGCATTGTTCCGGCTGCCGTGCCGTCGCTCCTCCACAGCTCGGTCCCGTGCGTGGCATCGGTCCCGGCGAAATAGACGACTTCGTTGACCGACGCGATGCTGCGAGAGTACGGCGAAAACCCCGTGAGTTCCGGAATCGTCACGAATGTCGTACCCGCGGAGGTGCCGTCGGTCGCGACAAGACCAGTGCTCGGACCGGATGAACCCGTGCACAGCAGCGGCTCGGCGGCGGTATTGCCCGCCTTCGCGATCGGCACGCATTGCTCGATGTACAGCGTCGACGACAACGTCTGGGTAGCGGCGAGGGTGCCGTCGCTCGACATCAGCGCGAAGCCTTGGGTCGCGTTACCCGCTTCGAAAACGACGCGGTTGCCGATGCTCGCGATCGGCATCGAACTCGTGTCGAAGCCGCCGACCGTACTCGTCAGCTCGAATGTGCCGGGTGCGGTTCCGTCGCTGCGCCACCACTGATAACCGTCGAACCCGTTGTCATTGACGAAATACGCGATGTTGTTGTTGACGAGAATCGCTCCGCCGAAATGCGCACTGCTGCCTTCGATACCATTTCCGACCTGCGCGGTTCCCGATGCGCTGCCGTTGGATGTCCAAGGATTTCCCGTGCTCGGATACTGGTCCGTGTACCCCCAGAAGAACAGCTGCGTGTCGAGGCTCGCCATCTCACCGACGCCGCCGTTCGGTCCCGGATAGACGTCCCGCAGCAGCCGGAATGGCGCGGCGTATGCGTTGGCGATCGCATAGGTGCAGCAGGCGGCAACCAGTATTCGTGCGGGATTCATCTTCATCGAAGTCTCCGGTTCTGTTGTCTGCATCAATCGTCGAAGCGGGCCAAACCCCGACATCCTTGCGTGCACGAATGGGCGCACCTAAGCTGGTCGCGTACACATGAATGCCCCGTCGCCATCGGTCACCGAATTGCTCGCGCAGGCACGCGGCGGCGACGCCGGCGCCCGCGATGCGGCATACGAACGGGTTTACGCCGAGCTCAAGCGTCTGGCCCACCGCGAACTCGCTCGCCAGCGTGGCGCGACCCTGTGCACGACGGCGCTCGTGCATGAAGCCTATGTGCGGCTTTCGGGTTCCGACGTCGATCCCGCCGATCGCCGGCATTTGATCGCGCTCGGCGCGCGCGCAATGCGTTTCGTGCTCGTCGATCATGCGCGGCGCGCGGCGGCGCAGAAGCGCGAAGGTGCTGCGCAGGCGCTGTCGATCACGAGTGCCGAGGACGCCGCCGAGCCCGCTGTCGCGGCGAGCGATGTGCTTGCGCTCGACCAGGCGCTCGAACGCTTGAATGGGCTCGATGCGAGGCTGGCCCAAGTCGTCGAATGGCGCTTTTTCGGCGGCTTGAGCGAACCGGAGATCGCGGCGGAGCTCGGCGTTACCGAGCGCACCGTGCAGCGCGACTGGCGCCGCGCGCGTGCGTTTCTGTACCGCGAACTGGCAGAGACCGCGACGTCGTGAACACGCAGACCGATGCACGCTGGGCGCGCCTCGCGGAGCTGTTCGATGCGGCTGTCGCGCTCGGCGCGGCGGAACGCGGTGCATTACTCGCAGGCATCGACGATGCGCCGCTGCGCAGCGAGCTTGAACGCCTGCTGGCGGCCGATGCGCAGGTGGGTGTGCTCGATCGGCCACTCATGGAGGTTGCCAGCGCGGTACAAGCCGATGGCGATGCGCTGGTCGGCCGCGACATCGGCCACTGGCGCGTTGTCGAGATCCTCGGTCGCGGCGGCATGGGCGCGGTGTATCGTGCCGCGCGCGCCGACGGCGCGTACACGCAGGACGCCGCGCTCAAGCTGATCGGCATCGGCGTGGATTCGCAGGCTGCACGCGAGCGCTTCCGCCGCGAGCGCCAGATCCTGGCTTCCCTGCGCCATCCGAATATCGCCATGCTGCTCGACGGCGGAGTCAGCGGTGACGGCACGCCTTATCTGGCGATGGAACTGGTCGAAGGCGAGCGCATCGATACCTATTGCGACGCGCGGCGCCTTTCCGTCGGCGAGCGATTGCGCCTGATGCTGCAGGTGCTGGCCGCCGTGCAACACGCGCATCAGCGTCTGATCGTGCACCGCGACCTGAAGCCATCGAATATCCTGGTAACCGCCGACGGTTTGGTGAAACTGCTCGATTTCGGCATCGCCACGGCGCTCGACGTCAGCGGCGCCGCTACCGCAACGCGGGATCGCCCGTTGACGCCGGACTATGCGGCGCCCGAACAGCTCGAGGGACAGCCGGTCACGACCGCAACCGACGTCTACGCACTCGGCCTGGTGCTCGCGGAGCTGTTGGCCGGACCGCGCGCGAAAGCCGGGGCGCGTACCCAGCCTGTCTCGCTTGCCGCATTTGCCACCCATGCCGATGCGACGTCGATTGCCGCGGCGCGCGCGGTTCAGCCGCGCCAGCTTGCGCGCTTGCTGCGCGGGGATCTGGATACGGTCGTGCAACGCGCGCTGGCGCCGGAAGCCGCGCGACGCTATCCGAGTGCGGCGGCGCTCGCGACCGATATCGAGCAGTGGCTTGCCGGTCGACCGATCCTGGCGCGCCCCGACTCGTGGCTTTATCGCACGCGCACGTTCGTGCGCCGCAATCGCGTCGGCGTCGCCTTGTCCGCGCTGGCGATCGTCGCATTGCTCGCGGCGACCGTATTCAGCGTTCAGCAGGCGCGCATCGCGCGCGACGCCGCTCGCGACGCCGAAGCGCGTGCGTTGAGTCTGCGCGCGGTCAACGACACGTTCGATCAGCTCATGCATGGCGAACACTTTCTGCCGGATGCCAACGGGCCGGCGAGTGCGGCGCGTCTATTGCGCGAGAATCTGTCGGCGCTGAACTATTTCCTCGTCGACCAGCCCCTGACGCGCGCGAGCCTGCTCTGGCGCAACGGACGCGGCCTGCGCCTCGCCGGCGACCCGGCAGCGGCCGTGGCCGTGCTGCGTACGGCTGCGGATGCATTTGCCAAAGCCGGAGCGAGCGCAACGCTGGATGGCCATGCGGCGGCACTGGAACTGGCGCGTGCGCAGTTCGACAGCGGCGATGCCCAAGCCGCCGCGCAAACGCTCGCGCAGCTCGAACAAGCGCTGCGACCGGACGAGGTCAATATCGAATTGCAGCGGCATGCGATTGCCTTTCTGCGCGCGCAAACGGCGTTCGCGGCGGGCGAGCTGGAGGAAGCGCAGAGACAAGTCGCGGCAGCGCTGGCGCTAGCCCCGGCGCCGAGCGGCGAGCGCGGCGCGCGTTACGGCACTACCGCGTTGCTCGCGGGCGCGATTGCCTCTGCTCGCAACGATACCGCGGCGGCCACGGATTGGTTTGTCGAAGCGCTGCAGGCGATGACCGCCGATCCGCATGCCGAACTCGCTCCGCCGCATCAGGACCTCGCCGCCGCGATATGGACGCTCGGCCAACTCGGCGACAGCGACGCAGCGAAAGATTACTCCGCGCGCTGGCTGGATCTGCGCATGCGTTTTTTCGGCGCGGAATCAGCTCAGGCTCGCGCCGCGGCCGCGTTGCAGGACAAACTGCGTAACACCGGCCGCCAGGCGATCATCGATGCGAACGGCGCGGCGCGACTGCGCGATGCGTTTGCCGCGTACTGGCGCGCGACGTTCGTCAACTACGATGTGACGCGCGATCAGAAACCGCTGAACCTCGATCGCGATCTGTGAGTGCTTCAGTCCACGCGCCGGAATGGCCGCAGCGGCATTGCTTCGCGGCGCCCGCGGCATTCATCGCGCAGTACCTGCAGCAGCAGGCCTTCGCTGGTGAACCGCACGCGGTAAAGCGCCGAGGCCAGGTCCAGACCGCTTTCACGACAGGAACTCGTGCCCCCGTATTCGCTGATCGTCAGCAGGTCGCCTTGCAGACGGTAATGTGCCCTGATCCCTTGCCAACCGCCGATCTGACGCACGGTCATCTCGCCGTCATGCGTGAAGACGAATTCGAAGTCGCCGATCAGATCACGCCACGGCGGGTTGTCGCGCGCATCGATGTGTTCGATATAGCGACCGGAGATTTCCTGCGGTTTGCTGCAGCCGATGAGCAGCATGCCCACGAACAATGCGAATCCGGCGGTGGCGCGTCTCACGGGATCCGCCGCCAGGCGTGAACCGTCATGCCGAAACGTCGCGGCGAGCATTCGTCGCGCAACGCGTCGAATCGCAGTTCGCTACGCGTCAGATGAACACGATACGAAGCCGACGCATAGTCGGTGCCAAAATGCGTGCACGAGCCGGTGCCTTCCAGATCGCGGATCATCAAGGCATCCCCGTCCAGCCGATAGAGCCCGCGTATCCACATGCCGCCGACTTGTTGCACGAAGAATTGTCCGTCGGCGCGGTATTCGGCGACCCAGGTGCCGACCACGCCGCGCCAATTTGGCGTATCGCGTGCAACCAAACGGTCGGTGTAACGTCCGACCAGGGTCGTCGTCGGCGCGGGTGGCGCCGCGCAGCCGTTCAGGATCAGGGCGGCGGCAACGGCAACGGCGCGCATCAGCGGATCCGCCGCAACGGATGAGTGAGCAACACGCTGCGTCGGCCTGCGCATTCGTCGCGCAAGACCACGAAGTGCAATTCATCCCCGATAAAACGGATCCGATAGCGGCCGGACGCGGCGTCGACCCCGTCGAGCCGGCACGCACCGCTGCCGGCCATGTCGGTCAGCGTCAGCACGTCGCCGGCCAGACTCCAGAGTGAATCCACATCCAGTCCGTTCGCCCCGCGAACGATGAGATGGCCGTCGCCGCGGTACTCGGCCTGCCAATCGCCCACGATGCCACGCCAGTCCGGGTCGTCACGCGCGTTGATACGCGCACGCATATAGCGGCCGACAAGCGCAGTGGCGTCCGGCGGCGCGGTCGTCGAACACGCGGTGCCGACCAAGGCGAGCAGGAACGGCAGGATACGCATGTCCGTGCATCATACGCTGCTCCGGCGCGCCTGCTAAAATGCGCGACCTCGTTGGTTCTTTCCGGGTCCTCCCATGTCCGTCCCCGCTGTCGCCCTCGACCTCGACTACACGCTCGAGCACAAATACACGCGCACGCAAGGACGCATTTACCTGTCCGGCGTGCAGGCGCTCGTGCGCTTGCCGCTGATGCAGCAGATGCGCGATCGCGCGGCCGGAATCAACACGGCGGGCTTCATTTCCGGCTACCGCGGCTCGCCGCTCGGCGGCTTTGACCTGGAACTGTGGAAAGCAAAAAAGCATCTCAAGGGCGCGAACATCGAATTCCAGCCGGGCCTGAACGAAGATCTCGGCGCGACGATGGTCTGGGGTACGCAGCAGGCGAACCTGTTTCCGGGCGCAAAATACGACGGCGTGTTCGCGATGTGGTACGGCAAGGGTCCGGGCGTCGATCGCTGCGGCGATGTGTTCAAACACGGCAACGCGGCCGGCACGTCGAAAAACGGCGGCGTGCTGGCACTCGCGGCCGACGATCACGCCTGCCGTTCCTCGACATTGCCGCACGGCTCGGAACTCGAATTCGTCTCGGCGATGATGCCGATCCTCAATCCGGCCGGCGTGCAGGACATTCTCGACATGGGGATGCTCGGCTGGGCGATGAGCCGCTTCAGCGGGCGCTGGGTTGGCTTCAAGACGATCGCGGAAACGGTGGAATCCTCCGCGAGCGTCAACGTCAATCCGCATCAGCTCGATATCGTGCTGCCGGAAGACTTCGAGATGCCGCCGGGTGGGTTGAATATCCGCTGGCCCGATCCGCCGCTCGATCAGGAAATGCGTCTGCATCAATACGCCGTGAAAGCCGCGGTCGCGTTCGCGCGCGCGAACCGCATCGACCGCGTCGTCATCGATTCGCCGAAAGCGCGGCTCGGCATCGTCACGACTGGCAAGAGTTACCTCGACGTCCTGCAGGCGCTCGAATATCTGGGCATCGATACGCGCACGGCAGCCGACATCGGCATTCGCGTCTACAAGGTCGGCATGACCTGGCCGCTCGAACCGGTCGGCATCCGCGAATTCGCCCAAGGATTGGAAGACATCATCGTCGTCGAGGAGAAGCGCTCGTTCCTCGAATCGCAGATGAAGGAATACATGTACAACTGGGACCATGCGACGCGCCCGAGCATCGTCGGCAAGTACGACGAGAGCGACGAGTGGATTCTGCCGTCGACGAACGAACTGACGCCGGCGCGTATCGCGCGCGTGATCGCCAAGCGCCTGGCGCGGTTCTTCACCAGCGATACGATCCAGGAACGCCTGAAATGGATCGCGGCGAAGGAAGCCGAACTCGCGATGCCGCGCGCGCAATTCCCGCGTGCCGCGCATTACTGCCCGGGCTGCCCGCACAATACCTCGACCGCGGTACCGGAAGGTTCGCGCGCGCTCGGCGGCATCGGCTGCCACTACATGGTGACGTGGATGGATCGGCGCACCGAGACGTTCACGCAAATGGGCGGCGAAGGCGCGACCTGGTGCGGCCAGGCGCCGTTCACCGAGACGCCGCACGTGTTCCAGAATCTGGGCGACGGCACGTATTTCCATTCCGGCTCGCTGGCGATCCGCCAGGCGATCGCGGCCAAGGTCAACATCACCTACAAGATCCTCTACAACGATGCGGTGGCGATGACCGGCGGCCAGCCGGTCGACGGCACGCTGACGGTGCCCGACATCGCGCATCAGGTGCGCAGTGAAGGCGTCGACACGATCATCGTCATGAGCGACGACATCGAGAAATGGTCGCGCCCCGACGTCTTTCCGGATGGCGTCGAATTCATTCATCGCGACGAGCTCGATGCCGTGCAGAAGCGGCTGCGCGAAGTCAAAGGCGCCAGCGTGCTGATTTACGATCAGACCTGCGCGACCGAGAAGCGCCGCCGCCGCAAGCGCGGCAAGCTCGAAGATCCGAAGAAGCGCGTGTTCATCAATTCGCTCGTCTGCGAAGGCTGCGGCGATTGCGGCAAGGAATCGTTCTGCGTCGCGGTGCTGCCGAAAGAAACCGAGTACGGGCGCAAGCGCGAGATCGACCAGAGCAACTGCAACAAGGATTTCTCCTGCGTCAAAGGCTTCTGCCCGAGCTTCGTGACGATTCACGGTGGCGGCCTGAAAAAGCGCAAGCCGTCGGCGAAAGTGGATTTTTCCACATTGCCGCAACCGCAATTTGCCAGCGATCTCGCCCAGCCGTGGAACATTCTCGTCACCGGCATCGGCGGCACCGGCGTGGTCACGATCGGTGCGTTGATCGGCATGGCCGCGCATCTGGAAGGCAAAGGCAGTACGGTGCTCGACCAGACCGGGCTCGCGCAGAAAGGCGGCGCGGTCACGTGCCACCTGCGCATCGCGCAGTCGCCGAAGGAAATCCACGCCGTGCGCATCGCCGCCGGCGAGGCCGATCTCGTGCTCGGCTGCGACATGGTCGTCGTCAATGATTATTGGTCGCTGTCGAAGATTCGCGCCGGCCGCTCGCACGTCGTGCTCAACAGCTACGAAGCGATGCCGGGCACGTTCACGACGCGACCGGACCTGCAGTTTCCGGCCCAGCAGATCGTCGCCGCCGTGAAGACCGCACTCGACGGCGAAGCGCCCGATGTCGTCGACGCCACGGACCTGGCGACCAAGCTGCTCGGCGATTCGATCGCGAGCAACCTGTTCATGCTCGGCTACGCCTGGCAAAAAGGCTGGGTGCCGCTATCGCTCGACGCGCTGATGCGCGCGGTCGAACTCAACGCTGCCGCGGTGGAAATGAACAAGGCCGCGTTCAATTGGGGCCGGCTTGCGGCGCACGACATCGCCAAGGTCGAAGCCGCGACAGCGGCTGAGGGTGAGGCAAGGATGCCGAACGGCGAACGCGCCACGGATGGCTGCTTCCCGCTCGACGATTCGCGCTTGAGCACGACGCTCGACGAGCGCATCGCCCGCCGCGTGGCGTTCCTGACCGACTACCAAAATGCGGCGTATGCGGCAACGTATACTTCGCTCATCGAGCGCGTTCGCGCCACCGAACAGGCGAAAGTTGCGGGATCGACCGCGCTGACCGAAGCGGTCGCGCGCTACGCGTTCAAACTGATGGCGTACAAGGACGAATACGAAGTCGCCCGTTTGTACACGAGCGGCGATTTTGAAAAGCGCGTGCGCGACACCTTCGATGGCGACTTCAAGATCCATTTCCATCTGGCACCGCCACTGCTCGCGCGCCGCGACAGCGAAGGCAAACTGTTGAAAGCCGAATACGGATCCTGGGTGTTGGGCGCGTTCAGGCTGTTGGCGAAACTGCGCAGGCTGCGCGGCAGCGCGTTTGATGTGTTCGGCTACACCGCCGAACGCAAGCACGAGCGGGCGCTGATCGAGGATTACTTCGCGACGGTCGAGGAATTGCTGGCGAAGCTCGATCGCGGCAATATCGCACTTGCGGTGGAGATCGCCTCGTTGCCGGAACAGGTTCGCGGTTACGGCCATGTCAAGGACCAACATATGGCCCAACTGCAGCCCAAGCGCGAAGCGTTGCTTGCGCGATGGCGCGATCCGGAAGAATCCAGAGCCGCGGCGTAGCGCAACGTCACGGCGAACAGGGGAAAATGATGCAATTCGACAAGCGCGATCCGCTCTCTGCGGATGCGCCGGTGACGATGGCTTGGGGCGCCGCGACCGCCCCTGCGGCGAGCGGCACGGTTGCCGTGTCGCCTGCGCCGATGTTCGCTGTGGCGTCGCCGCGCCGGACCACGGCGTGCTCCTGCGGCAGCGGCAGACGCTACAAACACTGTTGTGGCGCATTGGTTGCCAAGCCGCCGGCCGCGATCGTGCATGTCGCCGTACGCTTGATGAATGCCGGCGAAGCGTCGCAGGCTGAATACGCCCTTTCCGCGCTGCGCATTGGCGACGTGCATGACGCGAACGTCGCGCTCGAAGTCGGCGCGATCCATCTGGATCTGAATCAGCTGTCGGCAGCCGCGCAGTGGCTGGAGCGCGCACTCGCACTCGACGGCGACGAGCCGCGAATCCACGCGACCTACGCGGAATGCCGCCGGCTGATGGCTCGGCGCTCCACGTGGGCGACCGCCGCAGCCGAGATAGCGGTCCTGCTCGACCGTTTGCAGGCGCGCGCCAGGCACGGCGGGCGATCCGAACACGTGCATATCGTCTGCAAGCTCGACACGATCGGCGGCACCGAACGGCGCGCGCTCAATCTGTATCGTTGTCTGTCGGCGCATGCGCGCGTCAGCCTGTGGTCGACGCACCCGCCGCTGTCGGCACATCGCGAGGATGTTCCGGTCCGCCGGATTGCGCCCGACGCGGTGCCTTCCGGCGGCACATTGATCGTGGTCGGAACCTATTTCGATTGTGGTGACTGGCTGCAAACGCAGCCGTTCGATCGCATCGTCATTTGCCATAATCTGAGCGAGCAACACGTGACCGTGCTGCAGCGCTTGCGCCAGATCGAGGCAAATCCATCACGGCCGCGCGTTGATCTGACCTTTCCCTCGGCGCTATTTCGCGAAGTCAGCGCGTTGCCCGGACAGGTGGAATATTCCCCGATCGATACCGCGCATTTCGCCGGCGTACGGCGGCCCGCCAGTGCGGATGCGCCGCTGCGCATCGGCCGGCATGGCCGCGCCTACCCATGGAAATTTCATCCGAACGACCCGGCGTTCTTCCGCAGCTTGATTGCGCGCGGCCATGCCGTGCGCATCCTCGGCGGCAGCGTCATTGCCGACGCGTTCGTGCACGATGCCAGGCGTCCGGAATTGCTCGACATTGGCGCGCTCGATGCGCGCGACTTTCTCGCCAACCTCGACGTGTTCGTATACCGCAAGCACCCGCATTTCTTCGAAACCGGCGGCACCGTGATTCTCGAAGCGATGGCGATGCAACTGCCGGTCATCGTATTTTCCGGCGACTGTGGTTATGCGGAAATCATCGACGATGGCGAGAACGGTTTTCTCGTTGCGGACGAAGCCGAGGCCCTGGCTCGCATCGAGCGCCTGCAAGCCGATCCGGACTTGCGCGCTCGGCTCGGTACGGCGGCGCGAGCGACCGTCGTCGCGCGCATGCGGGTGCAGGAGTCGGCAATGTTGGGATATTACCTCGGGCCCGCGGCGCACGCTGATTCCACACCTGCCGATCCGTGATCGACGCGACGCGCTTTGCGGCAGCAACCGATCGCGACGGCGCGGCTTGGATTTGCGTCTGTCGTGGCGACTGAGCGGGAATGAGCCGATGAAATTCCACCTTGCGATGCTGGTAGGCGCCTTGGCGTTCGCCGCGGCGCCCGCGCGCGGCGGTAGCGCCGCCGCCGACGCTTTCGCCGACCGCGTCGCGCTTTTTGCGTACGATACGCATGCGGATCTCGGCATCCAGGAGCGCGGCGTCGAGCAGCGCGATGGCGTCGCCATCCACGACCTGAGTTTCGTCGCCGTGCCGGAGACGAAACAACGCGTCAACGCGTATCTTGTAGTGCCGCCGGGCAGCGGCGTACACGCGGGCGTGGTGTGGGTGCATTGGCTCGGCGAGCCGAAGACGAGCAACCGCACGCAATATCGTGACGAAGCGGTCGCGCTCGCGGCGCAGGGCATCGAGTCGTTGCTCGTCGACGCGATGTGGTCCGATCCGGACTGGTACGCCAAGCGCGATCCGGATCAGGATTTTGCTGCCTCGATCCGGCAGGTGATCGCTTTGCGGCGCGCGATGGACTTGCTCGTAGCGCGGCCCGGAGTCGACAGCAAACGCATCGGCTACGTCGGCCACGATTTCGGCGGCATGTACGGCATGCTGGCGGCCGGCGTCGACCGCCGCGCGAAAACCTACGTGTTCATGGCGGTGGCGCCTTCACTGCTCGAGTGGGCTTTCTTCGCCACGCAGCCGAAATCGAAGATCGACTACATCCACAAGAATGCACCCCTGGAATTGTCCGAGTTCGTGCATCGCATCGACAACGCGAGCGTGCTGTTCCAGTTCGCAAAAAACGACGCCTACGTCTCCCGCGCATCGACCGGCGTGCTGCTCAACGCGGCGAACGCGCCGAAGGAACGCAAGTTCTACGACGCCGACCACGCCATGAACAACCCCGAGATCGCGCAGGATCGCGACGCCTGGTTGTTGAAGGAACTGGTGCCCGCGGACGCCGGCGGGCTCGTTCACTAGCGGCACCCCGCGCCTGCCGCGAACATACGGCAGGCGCCGGTGCTGGTGCCTATTTTGCGGCCGATAGTGTTTTTTCGCCGCGCAGCGCATCCCACTTTTTCAGTTGCGCTTCCAGTTGCGTATGCAGCTGCTCGAACATCGCGCGATGCTGCTGCGTCGGCGCCGTATCGGCATCGTCCTGCGTCGCGGCGAACGTCGCCAGCTGTTCGTTGAGCATGCCAGGGAAGGCAAGATTCGCTTCCGAACCTTTCATGTTGACCTGCATCAGCGTCTGCTCGATCGGATCGAGCGCTGCCAAACGCTGCTTCGCATCGGGCGCGTTGGATTTTTGCAGTTCCGCGCGCATCTTGCGGATCTCGTTGACGGCGTGGTGCAGGCGGTCGATGTCGTGCACGACCGCGAGTTGCAGATCGATTTTCGCGCGGATCGCCTCGGCATTGCCGGCCGAGCGCGGATCGATTTGCATCGTCAGCGGCTGCTCGTAGGTCTTGCCGGCCACGGTCAGCTTCACGGTGTATTGGCCGGGTGCGACGCGCGGGCCGCGCGGCGGCAAACCGGCGTAGAACGCGCCGGGGATCTGTTCCGGATCGTTCATGCGCAGATCCCAGACGAGCCGATTCATGCCGGCGCCGGCCGGAATCTTGTCGTTCGGCACGATCTGGTCCGGCCATTCCGGCGGCTGGATTTCCTTGGTCGTCTGCGTGCTCGACAGATGGCGCATGAGCTTGCCTTGCGCGTCGACGATGTCGAGCGTGACCTCGCCTTTCGGCTCACTCTTGAACGTGTAATCGATCAGTGCACCGGCCGGTGGATTCGTTCCGACCGGGCGCCGCGTATTCACTTCGTCGGGATAGCTCAACCGCAGTGCGGTCTGCGGCTTGAACAGCACCACGTCCTGCTGCGCGGTCTTCGCGTCGATCTGGCGCAACGGCGTGACGTCGTCGAGAATCCAGAACGAACGCCCGTGCGTGGCGACGACAAGATCGTCGTTCTTGACGACAAGATCGTGGATCGGGCTCGGCGGCAGATTCAATTGCAGGCTCTGCCAATGCGCGCCGTCGTCGAACGAGACGAACACGCCGCGCTCGGTGCCGGCGTACAGCAGGCCCGCACGCTGCGGGTCTTCGCGCACCGCGTGCACGACCGCGCCATCGGGCAGGCCCGCGCTGATGCGGGTCCAGGTTTTGCCGCGATCGGCGGTTTTCCACGCGTACGGCTTGATGTCATCGAGCTTGTGGCGGTCGATCGCGAGATACGCCACATCGCCATTGTGCGGCGACGGCTCGATCATGCTGACCGTGCTCCACTGCGGCAGCTCCTTCGGCGTCACATCGTCCCAGTGCGCGCCGGCATCGGCGGATACGTGCACGAGGCCGTCGTCGCTACCGGCCCAGATCTGGCCTTTGACTTTCGGCGATTCAGCGAGCGCAAAGATCGTGTCGTAGTACTCGACGCTCGTGATGTCTTTCGTCAGCGGGCCGCCCGAAGCGGTTTGCTTGGTCTTGTCGTTGCGCGTGAGGTCGGGCGAGATGATCTGCCAGCTATTGCCGTGATCAGTGGATTTCCACACGACCTCGGAAGCGGCGTAGAGCGTGTCGGGATCATGTGGCGACAGTGCCAGCGGCGCGGTCCAGTTGAAGCGGTGCGCGAGTTCGCTGGCCGGATGACCGGAGTTGTCGACCGGCCACGCGCTGATGTCCTGCACCTGTTCGGTGTGCTTGTTGTAGCGACTGATCGAGTTTTCCGAATTGCTGTAGATGATCTCGCCATCGCGCGGGTCGGGCAGCACGAAGCCGCATTCGCCGCCGCCGGCGGGATACCAGTCGCGCGGGCCGATCACGCCTTCATCATCAGCGCTCGCGACCGTCAGATTCGTGTTGTCCTGTTGCGCACCGTAAACCCAGTACGGGAAACGATTGTCGACCGCGACGTGATAGAACTGCGCGGTCGGCTGGTTGTCCTGCGTCGACCAGGTTTCGCCGCCGTCGAGCGACACGCTGGCACCGCCGTCGTTCGCATTGATCAGGCGTTTCGGATCGGCCGGATCGATCCACAGCGCATGATGATCGCCGTGCGTCGCCGGCACGAGCGCCCAGGTCTTGCCGCCATCCTTGGAGTGCAGCATGCCGGTGTTCAGCACGTAAACCGCATCGACATTTTTCGGATCGGCGTAGATTTTCGAGAAATACCAGGCGCGCTGGCGGATGCGACCGTCGTCGCTGATGCGCGTCCAGTGCCCTCCGGCATCATCGGAGCGGTAGAGCCCGCCCTGTTCGGCCTCGATCATCGCGTACACGCGCTTGGCATCGGCACCGGATACCGAGACGTCGATGCGGCCGAGCATGCCGGCCGGCAGGCCGTTGCCCTTGAGCTGCGTCCAGGTCAGGCCGCCGTCGTTCGAACGATATAGGCCGCTGCCCGTGCCACCGCTCGAGAAATTCCATGGCTGCCGGCGCACCTGCCACAGTGCGGCATACACGATATTCGAATCGTGCGGATCGAACGTGACGTCGATCGCGCCGGTGTTGTCGTCCCTGTACAGCACCTTGGTCCAGGTCTTGCCGCCATCGGCACTGCGGAACACGCCGCGTTCGGCATTCGGCCCGAACGCATGACCGATCGCGGCGACGAGCACGATGTCGGGATTTTTTGGATCGACGATCAACGCGCCGATCTGGCGCGAGTCGCGCAAACCGACATTGTTCCAGGTCTTGCCGCCGTCATTGGATTTGTAAACGCCGTCGCCCCAGGTGATATTGCCGCGCAGCGCGCCTTCGCCGCTGCCGACATAGATCACGTCGTGATTCGACGGCGCCACGGCGATCGCGCCGATCGAGGAAATCGGCTGCTCGTCGAAGATCGGCCGCCAGGTGGCGCCGCTGTCGATCGTTTTCCAGACGCCGCCGGCCGCGGCGCCGAAATAGAACACGCCGGGCTCGCCGCTGACGCCGGTGACCGCGAGCGCGCGACCGCCGCGATAAGGGCCGATGCCGCGCCAGCGCATGGCTTTGTACAGCGCCGGATCGACGGCAGCAGTGGCGACTCCAGCGGCGGGCGCCTGCGCGGTGACGGCAGCGCCGGCGACAACGAGTACAAGGAAAAGCGACACGCCAAGAGCGCGGGTGCGGATCATCGGCAGTTCTCCAAGCTGGTTTGCGGCGTCCTCGCCGCAGGGCGGGACATAGTACCGCGTCGAATCAGTATGCAGGCAAACGCGGCGCGCGCCTGTGCCAGTCGTAATCGTTTTCAGCCTTCCAGGCGTTCGCGGAACGGCCAGCGCGTCAGTGCGTGCGCGCGGCGACACTCATCAATCGCCCCGGCAACGAGCGAATGCGATTCAGGATCTGCGCCGGCAGACGCAGCGGCGAGTTCTGTCCTTCCACGGTCGCCGGCGCGGCCATGAAGCGGCGTGCGGCACTCGGATTCTGCTTGAGCTGCCAATAACGGCCGATCGCCGAATCCACGCTCAGTCGGCAGGTGCCCATGCGCACGGGCTTGATCAGCATGCGGTAGACCTGGCCTTCGTTGATCAGCTCGATCGCGGTCGCCGCGTTCGCGCGCTCGGTGATGACGACCGTGGCGATATGCGGATGGTGGATCTTCAGCGCCTTGAGCAAAGCGGTAAGGTCGCTGCGTCCGGCTTCGGTTTCCGAAATGACCACGCCGGTTTCGTGTTGCTCCATCAGCAGCAGCGCGCGCTCGGCGGAATTGGCGAAGTTCACCTTGTAGTACGGCTGCAGGATTTCGCGCAGACGTTGCTGCACCGTGACATCGTCTTCGATCACGAGGACGCCGACCTGGGAGCGGGCGCGATCGTGCTCGACCGTGGGCAGCGCATCGCGCTCGATCACGGGGGCTTCGCGTGAAATCTTCCCGGCGTCTTCGATCAACGCGCGCAGTTCGGTGTTGTTCCAGGGCTTGCTCAGGAATCGATAGACTTCCGATTCGTTGACCGAGCCGAGCACGGCCTTGAGATCCGAATAGCCGGTCAGCAGCACGCGCATCGCGCGCGGATGCGCGTCCTTGATGTCACGCAGCACTTCGATGCCGGTCTTCTCCGGCATGCGCTGGTCGCAGATGACGACATCGACGTCGTGCTGCTTGGCCAGCTTCACCGCTTCGAGCGGATTGGTGGTCTGAAACGTGGTGTGCTCGCGCAACAGCGCCTTGAGCGCGCGCAGAATGCGCGACTCGTCGTCGATCATCAATATGCGCAGGTTCTGGCTCACATTGATCCCAAGGCTCAAGCGGCTGCTGCCGCCGGAATGGCGGCGGACGCAGTCTGCCCGATTACCGGCAAGATAACCGTAAACGTCGTGCCTTTCTTTGGCGTTGTTCTCACTTTGATCGAACCGCCGTGGCTTTTCACGATCTTGTGCACGATCGAAAGGCCAAGCCCGGTGCCCTCGCCGACCGGCTTGGTCGTGAAGAACGGATCGAAAATCTTCGGCAATACGTCGTCGGGAATACCGCAACCGGTGTCGCTGAAACTGATCTCGACGTTGTTCGCATCGGCGCGGCTGTCGATCGTCAGCGTGCCGTCGCCGTCGATCGCCTGGGCCGCGTTGGTAATCAGGTTGAGGAATACCTGATTGATCTGCGAGGCCATGCATTTGACCTTGGGCAGCGGCTGCAGATGCTTGACGACCTTGACGCGATCGCGCATCTGGTGCTGCGCGATCATCAGCGCGCTTTCCACGCCTTCGTTGAGATCCATCGTGTCCATGCCGTCGCGGTCCACGCGCGAGAAGCCCTTGAGGTTCAGCACCAGCGTCGATAACTGGCTCAGGCCCTCGCTGGCGTCGCCGAGCAGTTCCTTGGCATCGGTCAGCAGTGGACTTTTTTCCACTGCCGCGCGCGCTTCGAACAGCTTGCGCCGCGCTTCCTCGACGTGTTTGACGAGCTTCTCCAGACTGGCCTTGTCGGCGCTGAAGATGAGGTCCACCGGCTGCAGGCAGTACTGCACGGCGACGTCGTACTGCTGCACGAGCGCTCGATAATCATCGAGCAGGTCGCCGACCACTTCGACATTGCTCTTGACGAAGCCGAGTGGCGTGTTGATCTCGTGCGCGACGCCCGCGACCATCTGCCCGAGCGACGCGAGCTTGGTCGTCTGGATCACCTGCGCCTGCGAGGCCTGCATCTTTTTCAGTGCGTCCTCGGACTCGCCGGTGCCGGCGCGCAGCACCAGATTTTCGCGCTGCAAGCGATGCACCTCATAGCCGAGCCAGATGCAGCCGCCGAGCAGCAGAATCACGATCACGCTGAGCATGCAGTCCCACCTCTACCCAAGGTGTCGAGTATAAACAGACAAATGTTATCCAAATACAAGTAAATACCCCGGTTCGCGCGATTGCATCGTAGCGGACTTGGGGTCCGGGTTACGCGCAAACCGTCACAAGTCGCCGGAAAACCCGGCGCCGAGCCGATGAAAGCGGCCGTTTTTCCGATATGGCCGTTCTGCCGGCGTGTCTGCCATCGCTCTGACGCCGCACCGGCACTTCGGATTATCATTGGCGTCCGCCCAAGCAGCTCCGGCTCTCAAACAACGGATGCGGCGCACGGGAACGCGAGCGGAGGATCGATGGCGCAGGTCAATGAAGCCAAGGTGCCGGACATCGGCAACTACACGAACGTGCCGGTGATCGAGGTGCTGGTCAAGGCCGGCGACACCGTGACCAAGGATCAGGGTCTGGTCACGCTCGAGTCCGACAAGGCGACGATGGAAGTGCCGGCACCGTTCGCCGGTACCGTCAAGGACGTCAAGGTCAAGGTTGGCGACGAGGTTTCGGAAGGACACGTCGTGGCGTTGATCGAAGCCGGCGAAGCGGCCGCGGTCAAGGCGGAAGGCCCGAAAGCAACACCGGCCAGCGCACCGGCTGTTCAGGACCAAAAGCAGTCTTCAACGGCTGCCGTCCCTGGCGCTTCCTCCGATCGGCATCCTGCCTCACCCTCGCCGGCTGCGCGCGATGCCATTCCAGGCATCGCGCAAGCGCAGCCGGCTCGACCGCCGGTCGCATTCGGCGCCGACACGGTCATGCCCGGCAAGGTGGCGTACGCGAGTCCGGCGATCCGCTTGTTCGCGCGCGAGCTCGGCGTGGATCTGTCCCAGGTCGGCGGCAGCGGCCGCAACGGGCGTATCACCCGCGAAGACGTGCAAGGCTTCATCAAGCGCGCGCTCGCAGCGCCGCGTGGCGCGGCCGGCGGCGGCTCCGGCCTGAACCTGTTGCCGTGGCCGCAAGTGGACTTTTCCAAATTTGGAGAAGTGGAGACGCGGGCGCTGTCGAAGATCAAGAAGATCTCCGGCGCGAACCTCGCGCGCAACTGGGCGATGATCCCGCACGTCACTCAGCATGATGACGCCGACGTCACCGAACTCGAAGCGCTGCGCGTTCAGCTCAACAAGGAAAATGAAAAGGCCGGCATCAAGTTCACGATGCTCGGATTCATCATCAAGGCCGTGGTCGCGGCGTTGAAGAAATATCCGGATTTCAACGCGTCGCTCGATGCCAGCGGCGAAAACCTGGTGCTCAAGAAATATTTCCATATCGGCTTTGCCGCTGACACGCCGAACGGCCTGGTCGTACCGGTGCTGCGCGACGCCGACAAGAAAGGCATCGTCGCGATCACGCAGGAAAGCGGTGCACTCGCCGCCAAGGCGCGCGAAGGCAAGCTCGGTCCGGCCGAGATGTCCGGTGGCTGCTTCTCGATCTCCTCGCTCGGCGGCATCGGTGGCACGGCGTTCACGCCGATCGTCAACGCACCGGAAGTGGCGATCCTCGGCGTATCCAAGTCGGCGATCAAGCCGGGGTGGGACGGCAAGGCGTTCGCGCCGCGCCTGCTGCTGCCGCTGTCGCTGTCGTACGACCACCGCGTGATCGACGGCGCGGCCGCCGCGCGCTTCACCGCGTACCTGGCGCAACTGCTGGCCGACATGCGGCGCAGCCTGTTATGAACCGATCATGACGGCACGCCCCGGAGACAGTCGCATGGCACCGGCGTTCGAGGACATCGTCATCGTCGATCTGGACGTGCAGAAGACCACGTGGTCGCGCGTGCACTCGGCGATGCGTACGCTGTACCTGCGTCTGAGTCGCGACCCGGATCTGGCCTGGAACAAATTCTTCTTCGAAGAGCGCAATGCGCGCGTCGAAGTCAAACGTCACGGCTTGTGGATCGAAGACGGCTACATCGTCTTCGATTGCCTGCTGATCGACGTAGACAATTATCATCTGCCCGACATTCGCCGTTCGATCGCGTACGCAAACGAGCGCTCGCGCGAACTGCGGCAGGCGCAACTGAACGAGCGCGAACAACTCAAGGCCAAGGCGCGCGACGAAGCCGAAATGCTCAAGGCCTTGCGCGCCAACATCCGCGAGGAGCGGCCGGAGTCGGACACAGGCGCGCAGGCGCTGTTCGAAACGGAAAGCGCACCGGAACCTGATACCGCACAGTCGCTCGAAGAGGCGGCCGACGCGCAGCTTGCGGCTGCGGAGCCGGAACCGGCGCCCGCCGAGCCGGAACCCAAGCCCGCCAAAACCGCGATATCGGAACACGAGCGGCGCTTGCAGGAGTTTTATGAAGCGTTCGGCGCCAAGGCAGTCGCGGCGCCGGAGCCGCCCACCGAATCCGAATCGCCGGCGACGCAGCAGTTGGCGGATAGTGCGCCGCCGACACACGAGGCTGAGCACCCAGGCCCTGCGGCATCGCAGATAGCCGGGACGACAGCCGCGGCCGAACGTGCGCCCGAGCCGGACGAGCCTGCGCCGCCGGAAGCGTCGGAGCTGGATCTGGAATCCAAGCGCAACGACTGGCGGGCGCGTTTCCGCGCGGCGCTCGAGCGCAACAAGTAATCAGGAGTTCATCGTGGCGACGGAAGTCAAGGTTCCCGATATCGGCAACTACACGAATGTGCCGGTCATCGAAGTGCTGGTCAGACCCGGCGACGTGGTGACCAAGGATCAAGGCCTGGTCACGCTGGAATCGGACAAGGCGACGATGGAAGTGCCATCGAGCGTTGCCGGCACGGTCAAGGAAGTGAAGGTCAAGGTGGGCGACGAAATTTCCGAAGGAACGGTCGTCGCGGTGATTGAAACGGCCGGCGCAGGTGCGGCAGCGGCGCCGAAAGCTGAGCCGGCAAAACCCGCGACACCTGCGGCGCCCGCGCCGGCCGCAACGCCAGCGCCTAAAGCCTCGAATAGTTCCGACCGCAAGCCGGATATCGAATGTCAGATCTGCGTGCTCGGCTCCGGTCCCGGTGGCTACACGGCGGCTTTCCGTGCGGCCGATCTGGGCCAGACCACGGTA
>Ga0105238_10000835_pt1 | contig 31907 bp, 30 predicted proteins | sample KBSC34metaG_FD_81526 | JGI IMG/M metagenome (GOLD analysis project Ga0105238, IMG submission 81526) | Corn rhizosphere microbial communities from Kellogg Biological Station, Michigan, USA - KBS C3-4 metaG | ecosystem: Host-associated > Plants > Roots > Rhizosphere > Soil | place: Michigan, USA...
CAGCTGTTCCGTCTCGTCCATTTCTTCGACATCCTGGCGGCGGTCGTGTTCGCGGTGTCCGGAGCGCTCGTCGCGTCGCGCAAGGGCCTCGACGTGATCGGGTTCATCTGGTTCGCCGTGATCACCGGTGTCGGCGGCGGCACGGTGCGAGACCTCATCTTGAACGTGCCCGTTTTCTGGGTTCAGAATCCGGCGCACATATCAGCGTGCCTGGTGACGGCAATCGTGATGCATTTTGTCGCACCGCGCGTCGAATCACGCTTCAGGACATTGCTATGGTTCGACGCCTTTGGATTGGCACTCGTCACCGTCGCCGGAACCGTGAAGGCCTCGGACGTAGGCGCCCCTGCCATCGTTGCGATCGTCATGGGCACCGTGACCGGGTGTCTCGGAGGAATCATTCGCGACACACTCGGCCACGTGCCATCCGTTCTTCTGGGTCGGCAGGTTTACGTTACCGCGTCCGTTCTGGGAGCCTGCACGTACGTCGGGCTGAATAGTCTCGGTGTGGCGCGTTTGGCAGCGATGATTGCGGGATTCGTCGTAACGTTCGCCGTGCGCAGTCTGGCGATCAAATACGACTGGTCGTTGCCGGTCTTCCGTGAATCGACAAAACGCGAACGTTGGAAGACCGCGCCGAAAGATTCAGCGGGAGAATAGCGACATGAGCCCGGCGCCCGCTTCGTACCGCGGTGACGACACGCTTCTCTTCGGCATCATTTTCGGCGTGCTCGCCTTCTGGCTGTTTGCGCAGACCACCCTGAATATCTCACCCGAAATGGCCACCGACCTCGGGGTGGCGACCAGCGTCATGAACATCGCCGTGTCCATCACGGCGCTATTCTCGGGAATCTTCATCGTCGTCGTTGGCGGCCTCGCCGATCGGATCGGGCGCGTCAAGGTGCTGATGTGGGGCTTCGTCTTCGGCATCGTCGGCTCGATGCTGGTGGGCGCTGCGCCGCGCGGCGTGCTGGCCGTCCCGCTGCTGATGCTCGGGCGCATTGCCCAAGGGCTGTCGGCAGCGTTCATCATGCCGGCTAGCCTGGCGCTCATCAAGACGTACTGGGATGGAGCGGACCGTCAGCGCGCGGTCAGCCTCTGGTCGATGGGGTCCTGGGGCGGTTCTGGATTCGCGGCTCTCTTTGGCGGTCTCATGGCGCAGAACGTCGGATGCGCTGGATCTTCTTCGCCTCCGCCGCTGTATCGCTCGTCGGCATGCTCATGGTGCGCGGAACACCGGAGAGCAAGGCCGCCGGCGGCAAGGACTATCGCTTCGACACGATGGGCGTACTGACGTTCATGGTGACGATGGTGGCGTTGCAGGTCCTCGCCACTCAAGGGAGTGAAATTGGGTGGTCGAATCCGATCACGTTGGGCCTGGGAGCAGTGGCCATAATCTTCGGAGTGATGTTCTTCAGGGCTGAGACCAACGCGCGCAATCCGTTCGTCAATTTCGCCCTGTTCCGCAACGCCACATACACCGGTGCCACGATTTCGAATTTCCTTCTGAATGGTGTCGCCGGGATGCTGCTCGTATCGATGATGCTCTTGCAGCTCGGCGGCGGTCTATCCGCTCAGCGTGCCGGCATCCTGACGCTGGGCTATGCCATTGCGATTGTGGCCTTCATCCGCGTGGGCGAAAAGCTGCTGCAGGCGTTCGGCGCGCGAAAGCCGATGATCTGGGGCAGTGTGATTGTCGGCGTCTCGATTGCGATGCTCATGCCCACGTACCTGTTGATTGGACCGTACACAGTTTTGGCCGTCGCGTCGTACACCCTCTTTGGCCTTGGCCTGGCGTTCTACGCAACGCCGTCGACCGACGCCGCGCTTTCAAACCTGCCCGACGACCAAGCGGGCTCCGGATCAGGACTCTACAAGATGGCATCGTCGCTCGGCGCGTCGTTTGGTGTGGCGATCTCTGCGGCTATCTTTACGGCGCTCAGCGCTGGCACCGAATCCACTCACTGGCTCGAAGGGGTGATTACGTTCGCCGGTCGTCAGGACAATCTCGCCGTCCGCAAAGCGGCGCTGGTAGCGTTGGGGTTCAACCTGCTCATGGTCGTGGCGGCGGTTGTGTCAATCATGCTCACCGTGCCCGAAGACCGCACCGCTGAGAGGCGCCATGAATAGGATGTCGCAGTTCGTCATGCCGCCAGCCACGCTTGCGACGCGACCACCATGGCGGCAAGACCTGTCTCGAGCGTGGGATGAAGCACTGGCGCAAAACCGGGATTGTGATTGGTAGGAATCTCGCGCACTCGCCCGGCCTGTTTCGCGTCGGCGTAGGTTTTCGGATCGGTCCCGCCAACAAACCAGAAGACTGACGGCGCGTGCCAGGCCGCACCGAAGACTCCGAAGTCCTCGCTTGCGGAGGTCGGCTTCACTTCTCGAATCCGCTCGGCGCCGAAATGCTTTTGAAAGGCGCCAACGACCCGACCTGTCGCTTGCGAATCGTTGGTGACCAGCGAGTAACGATCGAGCGGCGTAATTTCCGGTGGCTTCGGAGCGTTCGACGCAGCGGCCTCAGCATTGACGATTCGCGTGATCGCCGCGAGGACACGAGCCCTGACGTCGGCGTCGAATGTGCGGACGTTAAGCTTGATGACAGCTTCGTCGGGAATGACGTTCTCCTTGTCTCCCGCCTGCAGTGCGCCGACGGTGACCACGGCCGCCTCCGCGGCCGCGAGCTCGCGAGATACGATGGTCTGCAATCGAAGAACAGTGGTTGCCGCCATGACCACAGGATCGACGCTGGCTTGCGGCATTGACCCGTGCGCTCCTCGACCGAACATCCGAATCTGGAGACTGTCGGCGGCAGAGGTAATTACGCCCGCGCGACTTCCAATCGATCCAGCAGGTCCCACCATCACATGCTGACCAAGAATCACATCTGGCTTCGGGAAACGCGTGAGCAGTCCAGCATCGATCATGGCTTGGGCGCCTCTGCCTGTTTCCTCAGCCGGCTGGAATACCAGCATGAGAGTACCTTTCCAGGCGGCTTTCGTGTCGGCTAGTAAAGTGGCCGCACCCATCAACCAAGTTACGTGCATGTCGTGACCGCATGCGTGCATGACGGGGACGGCCTTTCCGGTACTATCCGTCGCCATCTGTGTGCTGGCGTACGGCAAGCCGGTCTGTTCTCGAACCGGCAGAGCGTCCATATCCGCACGAAGCATGACCGTCGGCCCATCGCCGTTGCGTAGCAGGCCAACGACTCCAGTCTCGCCGATGGCGTCGGTCACCTCGTAGCCTTTACCGCGCAAGTGATCCGCCGCGATACGTGCCGTGCGTGTCTCTTGCATAGAGAGTTCGGGGTGTGCGTGAATGTCCGCGTAGACGCGTTCGAGTTCCGGCAGGAGATCGCGGATACGTGACTCGATCACGTGGGTTGGCATCGGCATGAGATGACTCTCCCTGACCTCTGATGTCAGTATGTCACCGCGTCTCTGCGTTCGTCCTGAAATCACGAACGACAACGAGCATGGCTCGGAAGGAGTCTTCGTATGCAGTGGCGAATCGGCTGGCAGGTGGCGATTGCCGTGATTGTTGGGTTAGGCTTCGGCCTCCTTCTCCAGATCAATTACCGCACCACAGAGGCTCCCCAGAGCACAGTCGCGGAGCGGCTGCAGCCTGCAGTTTCTACCGTGAGTGAATCCACCGCCAGCGGAACGATCTATGTTCCTGTCTACTCCGCCCTGTTTCTTGGCGTTCCGAACCGGGCGCACACGGTTAACCTGGCGGCAACGGTCAGCATTCGCAATGTGAGTGCGGTGTCTCCAATCACACTCGAGTGGGTGCGCTACTACGACTCTCTCGGTAAACACGTCCGTGACTATCTGGACCGGCCGTCGGCGCTCCCGAGCATGGGATCGGTCGAGTTCATAGTTCAGCAGTCGGATACCACTGGTGGACCTGGGGCCAATTTCTTGATTCGCTGGCATGCGGCGGCGACCGTCGACGAACCTTTGGCTGAAGCGGTCATGCTGGGGCAGAGTGGAAACGCAGGCATCTCCTTCAGCAGCCGTGGACGTACCTTAAGGATGCCGGCTGAACACTGACGGATCGCGATCTTCAGCTGGCGGGATTCGGCCGAGCGAAGCGAACCAGACTCGGAGCGCTCAACCGGGGCCCCTTATACGCGGCGACGGTTCCGAAGCGTTGCCCCGCTTCCCAAGCAGCGCGGGCCTCTGCGATCTCCTCTTCTGTTCGCGCAACGAAATTCCACCACATGAGGATCTTTTCAGGGAATGGCGGTCCTCCGATGAGCAATAGGCGACCTCCTTCACTGCTGGAGATGCACATTTCCGAACGCCTGCTACCCAAGTAGTAGAGGATCCGCTCCTCGAGTGGCTGATCCTCGAGCCGGGCGTCTCCCTGCAAGACCAGCAACGCGTGCTCGAAGGTCGACTGAACCGGCAACGTGACGGTCTGCCCGCGATGCACCTGCACGTCCGCTCCGAGGATTTCAGAGAAGTGAACAGCGGGTGACGTTTGAGATTGCAATGTTCCCGCGAACACGTGGGCACGGCCTCCTCGCCATTCAACGACCGGCACCTCCGCAACGTGCTCGAAACTCGCAGAAGCGTGACGATTGATCTCGGGGAGCGCGACCCAGAGCTGCACGCCATTCAGCCTCCCGGTATTGTCGGGAGGGGTTTGCTCCGCGTGTGCGATTGCGCTACCGGAGGTCATCACATTGACCCCGCCAGGCCGGAGGAGCGACGCGAAGCCAAGGCTGTCGTCATGGACGACTTCGCCCTGAAGAAGCCACGTCACCGTTTGCAGCCCCATGTGTGGATGTGGGGCGACGTCCATGGGCTTGCCCTCGGTGAATGTCAGCGGCCCAAACCGGTCGAGGAAGCACCAGGGCCCGACGAGACGCCTTTCCTTGACCGGCAACGCTCGCGAGATCGCTAGAGAACCCAAGCTGAGTTCCCGGTTCGGATAAGACTCCACGCGTGCATCGTCAGCCCCGAGCGCCACGCAGGTTTCGGCGGCGACTGGCTCTGACCGTCTTGACATGGCGCGAGCATAGTGCGGCCCGTCTCGCTGAGCAAGACGGCCACGCAGAGACGATTGGAACGGACCGCCGATCGCGTTAGAGTCCCGTCGAAGGAAATACTCATGCCTAGGCTGGATCGCTACGACGTGCTCGTCGTCAGCCCGGTAACGATCGACATGCCCGCTGTTCAACGTCGCAAGCGACGAATGGTTGAGGACCTGGTGAAGGTCCACTTGACCAGATACGACACCAGCGGGGTCGAACTGGTTATGGGCACGGCGCGTTTCATCGCGCCGAAGACGGTGCTGGTCGACCTCAACGACGGCGGCGCATGAACAATTGCTGGCAAGCGCGTCGTCGTGTGTGTGGGCACACGCGCAAGCATTCCTGCTGTGCCCGGCCTCGTTGAAGCGCGACCGATGACGCACGTCGAGGCGCTGGATCTCCAACGAGTGCCCGATCATCTCGTCGTAATCGGGGGTGGCTACGTGGGCCTCGAGCTGGCACAGGCGGCGCGGCGATTCGGATCGCGCGTCACCGTCATAGAGGACGAGAGCATTCAGGTTCTTCTCGGAGCTCGCCTCACGCGGGTCGAAGGTCGATCCGGCCAACAGATTCGCCTTCACGTGGACACCCAAGTGGCCGGCTCGAGATCGAAGGCACCGACGTCCTGATTGCCGCGGGCCGGACAGCGCGAGTGACCGCATCCTCGGCTTCACGGTGTTTGGAGTCGAAGCCACCGAGCTGATGGCGACCGTTCAGACCGCCATGCTCGGGCAACTCCCGTTCATGCTGCTGCGGGACACTCTTCGCACATCCGACCGCGGCTGAAGGGCTGACGGTACTGGTGGCGGACGTCGGGGGGCTGCCGCCGACAGTGTTCCCATTGGTGTGAGCGAGCCGCAATTTCCAGTGGTCGTGTCCATGACGACCGGTACGTCGCTGTCAGCTGGCAACCGGGTCGAGTTGATGCTGAACGGCGACGGAACGTATGAGCGTCTCTGGGCGGATCTGCGGTCGGCGCGTCAATCGATCACGTTGCAGCTGTACTACGGAGCTCCAGGCCAGATGGCTGACACACTCAGCCGCATCCTGGTGGAGCGTGCCAAAGCCGGCGTACGCGTGCTCCCCACACTCATTACTGCCGATCAGCTGGAACTGCTCGACGATCGATTCCAGGCCAAGACCGTCGCCGAACTCTTCGGGTACGGGCGCGGCTTGGGACGGCCGTCCCCGGCTGACTGCGTGGAGGTGCGCCGCATCATGACACTGTGAAGGAGGCGCCACTCCGCATACGATGATCGCAAGCGATGGGGAGACATGATGGAATCCAACCCGACAGAACGACGGGACTTTATCCCCTATCCCATGAATCGCGTCGTGGGCACCGTCGCCGACGCAAGCGCCGCCCATGCCGCCATCGATGCGCTCCTTCAGGCCGGCTTCGGTCGGGGTGACATTGATCTTCTACATGGCGAGACCGGTGCGCAGCGTCTCGATCCCGAAGGCGTCGAGCATGGATTCCTCGCTCAGTTCCAACGAACGTTGATTCGCACCGGCGGTCAGAACGAGGAGTACAAGCACCTGATGCGGCACGCCGAAGACGTGAGTGCCGGTCGATTCGTCCTTATGGTATTGGCAAGGCATCGCGACCAGCGGACACGCGCGGCGGACATCCTGAATGCGCATGGCGCCGAATTCGTCGGCTTCTATGGAAGATGGGCGTGGGAAGGGCTGACCAGTGGAACCGCCTCACTCACCGACACCACGGAGGGTCAGCAGCACGCGTCCGCCAGACGAGCCGATGACATCCCGTCTCTCTTCGCCAGGGCATGGAACGCGCGCGACCCTGACGCTCTCGCGTCTCTATTCGACGAGGATGCGGAGTTCGTCAACGTCACGGGTCTGTGGTGGCATGACCGCGCGGCGATCCGCGAAGCGCACGCGTACGGGCTCGAGCGCATTTTCGGCGAGTCGACGCTGACGATAGACGACACTCGAATCAAGACGTTGTCTGACGACCTCGCCGTCGTGCATGCCCTTATGACCCTGTCCGGCCAGACTCCAATCAGCACTATCGTGAAGCCTGCCTCGCGTCGCACGGTCTTCTCGTTCGTCGTGCACCAAATCCAGGGCCGGTGGCAATGTGCGTCCGCGCAGAATACGGACGTCGTGCCAGGCATGGACACGAACGTCGTCGGTGACGATGGGAGATTTCGGTCCGCGAACTATCAGACGGGCCGACTATCCGAGTAGTGCCGTTCGGAGGGGGCGCCTCTCATCACGCACTCGGCGAGCGCTCGTTCGATGGCGTCACGGAATACGGACGCATGGCGAGCGCCCGAGATGTGCTCCCGGACCTCCTCCTGATGGACACTTCAATCTCCTCGCGGTTTCCGTTACCGCAGTGCGTGGGGGTCAGTCCGACTGGGTCGACAAGCTGAAACTCACCGTTACTGTGAGCACGAACCGCTCCGGCTTTCCGTTCAAGAGCAGTGGCGAATAGCGCCACTGTTGGACGGCGGTTACAGCCGCCTTGTCCAGAAGCGGAATCGAGCGCAATACGCGTACGTCTTCGACGCGCCCCTGACGATCGACAACCGCTTCGAGAATGACGACCCCTTGAACTCGCGCTCGCACCGCGAGCAGTGGGTACTCGGGCGCGACGCGTTCGACCAGGGCCGGGGCCTTCAGATCACCGCCGATGCGCAAGGGCGCTTGTGTCACCGGCGGCGGCGGCGGCGGTGGTGGCGGCGGCATGGGCAGATCGCTGACAAGCCCTCCCACGACGCCACCAACCACGCCGCCGGGAATGCCTCCCTCAACCCCACCCTGCACCCCTTCGTCGATTGCCTCGACAGGCGCCTCTTCGACGATTTCTCGCGGCGCCTCCACGGGCGCGGTTCTCGGGTTGATCGGCGGCGTGGGTGTGACGGCTTTCGACTTGGACGGCCGCGAAGGCGCCGCAGGCGCCGGTGGCGGCGGGGGCGGAGGCGGAGGAGCGGCCGCGACGAACGCGAGCACCTCCGGCACCTTCGGGACGTCCGCGCTGACGTAGAGAACCGGAATCGCCAGCAGGCCGCCGATCGCAATCACGTGTGCGAAGGTCGACACCAGCACCGGCAGCGTGCTTCGGTGCGGCGCCCGACGACGCTCTTCACTGAACAGCTGGAACATCGCGCTCGCCTCCGCCATTCGTAGAGGCAAAGCCCGATCCGGTGATGAGTACGCGAAATGCGCGTTTGACTGCGGAAATCAAGCGCCCGCGATCAGCGTGGGAAACCCAGGCATTTCACGCTGAAAGACGATTTCAGAGTGAAAGCGAGCCGCCCCGAATGTGAACTCGTGTTCCCCAGGGATCTGCGACCACGATCCCGTCCTCACGCGGCTCGACGCCGTAACCGCCGTCGCGCGCACTTCGTCCCGCAGCCTCGACGTCGGCCACGGACGGGACCATCAATTCCCACTCGAGCAACCGCGCCTCTTCGGCCGAGGCCGCTGGTCGCTGCGACCATATATTGGTCCCCAGATGGTGGTGGTAGCCGCCCGCCGACATGAATAGCGCTCCTGGATAGCTCCAGACTGTCTTGTCGAAGCCAAGTGCACGGTGGTAGAACGCCTCGGCCTGTTCGAGATTTCCGACGTGCAGATGCACGTGGCCCATAGTGGTTCCCTTCGGCGCACCTTTCCACACAGTGCCACGGCCGGCGGCAATTACGCTTTGAATGTTCAACGGATCCGTTGTCATCTCCAGTTCGCGGTCGTGGCGTCGCCAGGTGTCGCGCGGACGGTCCGCGTAGACCTCGATTCCGAGCCCATCGGGATCCCAAAGGTACAGAGCCTCACTCACCGAGTGATCCGCCATAGCCACCCGTATTTCGAAGGATGCCAGATGCGAGGCAAAGTGGCCGAGGTCGCTCCGCTCAGGTAACAGAAGCGCGAAATGATAGAGGCCCAAGGCACCTCGCCGCGCAGGGGTGAGCGCAGGCCTCGTGTGCAGGGTGAGCAATGGCCGATCCTCGCCATCGGCGCTGAGGGCGATGGAGCTGTCGGCGATGGGGTCTGCTCGAAGCCCCAGCACCTGTTCGTAGAACGACCGCGACCGTTGCAGGTCGACGACTTGCAGGTGCACTCCGCCTACGTGCGACGCATCAGGCAGCCGGAACGCCGGTGGGGCGACCCCATACGGTAGTGGGTGTGGTTTTGTCGTGTCAGACATCTCGTCGGCCTTGCGCCGGCTGCGGCTCCTGTTGCCTCACGTGGACAGGCGCCATTGACTCAATTCGAGCCGTGTCCGGTAATGTCCTTTGGCCGTTCGTCGACCACGGTGCCCTTCCAGATCGGAGAGCCACTGCGCGCCGCCGCTCGAGCGATGACATGTGCCGCCACGGCGGTGGTCAGCACCATGAAGGCAGCGATGCTTGCAGCGCGAACCACAAAAGCCAGCTCGGGATTTCGGAGCGCGACGCCAGCGAGCAGGCATCCGAGGCCCAGCGTCGAGGCCTTGGTGGAGGCCTGCATTCGCGTGAAGACGTCCGGCATTCGAAGGACGCCGACGCCGGCGAGCAGCGCCAGCGTCGAACCCACAATGAACAAGCCGCCAGACAGCCAGTCGATCATGATCCCTCTCGCTCGATATATCGCGCGTAGGCGACCGTGCCGACGAAGCTGATCAAGGCGACGACCATTGCGACATCCAAGAAGGCGGGTTGTGCCGTGACGCCAGCCATCAGCACGAGAAGGCAGACGAGCAGCACGCCGATCAGGTCGATGGCAATCACCCGATCAGGCAGCGTGGGACCCTTTGCCAGCCTGATGAACGTCAGTCCGGCTGCCATCGCCAGCATGGGCAAAGCAACGAAGGCAACGACGGTCGGCATCCGCAACCCCTGCTCAACCAAGAACGCCCAAGACGCGGCGCTCGAAGCCTTGTTTGATCTCCTCGCGAGCGGCGTCGGGGGTATCCATGTACATCACGTGAACGTACAGGGTTTTCCGATCCGGCGAGACATCAAGGGCGACACTTCCCGGCGTCGTGTTGATCAGCATGGATAGGAGCAGAATCTGGTTGTCCTGGGTGGCATCCAGAGGCAGGGCGATGATTCCGGGCTTCATGTGGAAGTTGGGCGTCGCGACATCAAGTGCCAGGCGAAGATTCGCCTTCACGAGCTCATAGAAGAAGTAGGCGGCGAGACCGGCGACGCGATGGACCCGCCCGACATACGGTGACGTCGTGAGCACACCTCCGCGGACCAGCGCGACAAGAATCAGGTAACCAAGCACATGCCCCGTCACCAAGGTCCACAAAGAGAAGTCTCCCTGAAGCGCCGCCCAGGCCAGCGCGAGCAGCAGATTACCGAGCAGCACGCGGCACCTCCTCTCCCAGAATCGCGCGAACGTAACCGTTCCTGTCGAGCAGCTGTCCGGCAGCACGCATCGTCACGGTGGACACTGGGCCGGCCAACACCGTCAACGCAAGCGTCAGGCCGACGAGAAACACGATAGGGGCGACGATAGGCAAGCCGAGACGAGCGTGTGGAAACGAGGCCGGCGACGACACAGGCGCTGGCTTCCAGAAAGCTTCCTCCCAGAGCCGCGCCATCGACAACACGGTCAGCAGGCTCACACAGAGCGCCACCGCCGCAAGCGAGTGGTGGCCAGCGCCCAGCAGCGGTGCGATCACTCCGACTTTCGCCACGAACCCGGACAACGGAGGGACGCCAGCGAGCGAGAACAGAGGAATCAACGCCAGACAGGCCACGGCTGGCTGAGATCGATACAGACCGCCAAGGGCGCTCAGGTCGGTGGTCCTCTTCTGCCGGAGAAAGAGACCGCTGACGAGGAAGAGCGTCGAAATGGCCAGCATGTGATGCAGCACGTACAAGATCGAGCCGCCCAGAGCGGCTGGTGTCCACAGGGCGAGTCCGATCGTCGTGAAGCCGATGTGCCCCACCAGGTTGAACGACAGCACGCGTCGAAAGTCTCGTTGAGCGAGTGCGCCGACGAGGCCCACGACCATGGTCACCGCCGACAGCACCAGCAGGACGCGGTAGACGCTGGCGCCTGGATCGGGAAACAGCAGTGTGAACACGCGAATCATCGCGTAGACCCCGACCTTGGTCAGCAGTCCCGCGAGCAACGCTCCGACGGCCGCAGGGGGCGTGTGATACGAGGCCGGCAACCAGAAGAACCACGGAAAGAGTCCCGCCTTGATGCCAAACGCCGTCAGAAAGAGCATCGACAGGGCGGCATCGAGCCCGGGCGTGCGGCGCTCGGGCCAGGCGCGCGCGAGATCAGCGAGGTTCAACGTCCCTGCCTGCCCATACAGCAGGCCGATTGCCGTCAGCAGGAATGCCGAGGCCAGCAGGTTCAGACCGACGTATATGAACGCGGCGCGCAGCTGAGCCCGCGTTCGGTGCAACGACATCAGGACGAACGAGCCGATCAGCAGCACTTCGAACCAGACGTACAGATTGAAGATGTCGCCCGTGAGAAACGCACCGGCGACGCCCATCAGAACCACCTGAATCAGGGCGTGGTAACCCAGCGTCTCACGTCGCGGGTCGACGCCCGCAAACGATGATCCCGTGACGGCGACGCCAATCAGGCTGACCATGACGATCATGAGCGCGCTGAACAGGTCGGCGACGAGCGTGATCCCGAACGGAGCCGGCCACGATCCCACTTGAAGCACCTGGATACCGGTCTCCTGAACCCTGACGAAGATCGCGGCGGCGGCGCCGAGGACGAGGATTGAACCCGCAAAGGCCACCACCCGAAGCAGACGGCTGCGTTGCGGCAACAGGTGCAACGAGATCGCCGTCACAAGTGGCAACAGAATCGGCAGGGCGAGCAGCATTACGCGCGATCCGGCCCGATGGCGTCGATGTCGTCCGAACCGGCTGACTGATGGACCCGATGAGCGAGGACCAGGGCGAAGGCGAGGACACCGAATCCGATGACGATCGCCGTCAGAATGAGCGATTGCGGGACGGGATCGGCGAAGTGCTCGAGCGGGAGCCCTTTCGTCGCCAGCGGCGGCGTCGAGCGCGTCACACCAGCTGCCGACAGGATCAGGATGTTCGACCCGTTCGACAGCAGGCTGAGGCCGATGATCAGCTGGGCCAATCGGCGCCTGAGCATCAGGTACAGGCCGGCCGCGTACAGCCCTCCAGCAACGATCGCCAGCAGAAGCTCCATGTCACTCCTCGGCCAGAACTGTCTCGGCCAACGTGAACACGATGGTCAACACGACGCCAATCACGGCCAAGAAGACACCGACGTCGAACACCAACGGGGTCCCGACTGCCGTCGCCGTCCACCAGGCGCCGGCCGTTGTCCACAATGCCGTCATGAAGGCGTGTCCCGCTACGACCGCCGGCAGCCCGCTGACGAGCGCCACGAGCAGGCCGACCCCGAGGAGCGTCGACGGGCGAACGAGAAGCGCCCGCCGGGCCGCGTCGACGCCGAAGGCGATCGAATACAAGACGAACGACGCCGCCACGACGAGTCCGCCAACGAACCCCCCGCCCGGCTGGTTGTGCCCGCGCAGCAACAGGAACACGGCAAACAGCAACAGTAGCGGCATCAGCAGCCGCGCAGCGGTCTGCAGAATCGAAGACGTCATCGGGCGCGCTCCCGGCCGATGAGCAGCAGCGCGCGGACGCCGATCGCGACCGTCACGAGCACGGTGATTTCGCCCATCGTGTCGAAACCGCGGAAGTCGACCAGGATGACGTTCACGATGTTATTGCCGTGCGCCAGGCGGGGCGCCGCATCGGCGAAGTACGCCGCCAGCCTCGACGTCGTTCCGGACGCGCCGACGTACAACACGAGTGTCGTGACCAGGGTGCCTGCCGCGATCGCCACGATCGCGTCGCGCACCTTGACGACCGTTGACGAGAGATCGCCGAAGCCGCGGAGACGTGCGAAGACGAGGACGAAAATCACCACCGTCAACGTCTCGACCGCGAACTGTGTCATTGCCAGATCTGGCGCTCCGAGCAGCGCGTACATCACCGCGACCCCGTAGCCCACCACGCCGAGCGATAACACGGCAGCCATGGTCGAACGTGCGAAGACGGCCGACAAGGCGCCGGCGACGATGAGAGCTGCGAGCACACCTTCGTGGAATTCGACTGATGTGGATCGGCGCATAGCCGGAAGGACGCGGTTCATTGCGAGACTCGTCGCCACGAGTCCGATGGCCGACACGGCAACCACCAGGACATACGATCGCAGGGATGCGCTCTGGAGCAGCGGGCCCAGCCGGCAGCTGACCGCGTCGAGCACCGTCAACGCTTTCGAATAAAGACGTTCGGTCTGCAGCCAGCGCGGCCAGGCGAGCCGCCAGAGGTGGCGTCGGTACGCGAAGAGACCTATGGAACCGGCCAAGGTCAACGCGCTCAGCGCCAGCGTCGGTGTGAAGCCATGCCAGAGCGCCAGACGGGTGCCGGACGTCGAACCACTGATCGCGGTGACGGCCAGCAATATAGGTTCGGCACCCAGACGAGGAAACAGTCCCAGGACCACGCCCGTCACGCCGAGGATGAACGGTCCGAGCCATAGGGAAACTGGCGCATCATGGGCCGCGGGTGTCGGCATCGAACGTCCGCCGAAGGGTGCGATGCCGGCTATCAGTCCGGCCGCACCCAGGCACATGCTCGCCCCCACAGCGGCGACCACGAGAATGTCGCCCCACTGACCAGGAAGCGCCGCCAGCCTGAGGGTGTCGTACAACTGCTCCTTCGCGACGAAGCCGCCGAAGAACGGGACGCCCGCCATCGATGCGGCGGCGAGGCCAGCGGCCAGCGCCGTGGCAGGCATGGCACGCCGCAAGCCTGCCAACCCGGCGACATTTCTTGTCCCCGTCCTCTGTTCGACGGCGCCCACTACGAGGAACAGTGCGCCCTTATAGCAGGCGTGTGCGATCAGGTACACCAGTCCAGCCGTGGCCGCCGCCGGGGTCCCGATCGCAAACAACACCATCAGGATCCCGAGCGCGCTGATCGTGGAGTAGGCAAGGACACGCTTGAGATCGGTCTCGAGCATCGCGCGTCCGGCTCCCACGAGCATCGTGACGGCGCCGATGACGACAATGGTGCTGCTCCACATCGGCGTGCCGCCAACGATCGGCGTCATGCGCGCCACGAGGTACACCCCGGCCTTCACCATGGTGGCCGAGTGCAGATAGGCACTCACAGGAGTAGGGGCCTGCATCGCGTTCGGCAACCAGAAATGAAACGGGAACTGCGCTGACTTCGTGAACGCGGCCAGCAGCAGCAGCAACACGATGCCGACGTATGTGGGAGCAGCCGTCAAAGACCCTTTGCTGGCCAGCTCCGACAACTGCGCGCTGCCCCCGGCCTGAAGCATCAGAATGCCCGCGGCCAGGAGGGCCAGGCCCCCACCGCCCGTGATCAGCAGCGCTTGTGTGGCGGCACGACGCGCTTCCGGGCGGTCATGCTCGAACCCGATCAGAAGATAAGACGTGAAGCCGGTGAGCTCCCAGAATACGAAGAGCGCGATGACGTTGTCACTCAGGACGAGGCCGAGCATCGACCCCATGAACGCGAACAGCGTAGCGTTGAACCTGCCGGCGTCCGGATGGTCCTCGAAATATTTCGTGGCGTAGACGACGATCACGGTTCCGACGACGGCAATCAGCGTCGCGAACAGCGCGCTCAGGCCGTCGAACCGGAACGAGAGGGATAGATTGAGCGCAGGCGCCCATTCTGCGGCAACGCTGAACGGCCCGCTGCTCCCGACGATGATGAGGATGAAGATGAAGTAGGTCGCAAGCAGACCGGCAATCAGGGCGGGCAGAACCGAGCGCGCAATGCGCTTTCCACCCGCCCAGCCGACCAGAGGAACCGCGAGAAACGGCGAGAGAATGACGGCGATGTGAAGGGCTGCGGATGACAAGGGCTCCTTTTCCGTCGCGACACGGGTGAGTGGCGGGGGCCATTATGCAGCGTGTCGGGCCGACTCCGCGCCGGTCGCCGGCGCGTAAATCGCGTCCTCCGGGACTGAATCGATCCATTCATACGCCCCTCCCACGACGGGAACCACAAGGACGGGCACCGTGGTGCGACGCAGAACCGCCCGCAGGGTTGAGCCGGACAGCGCCTCGTCGAACCTGGTTCGAGGTGCGACCCCTATCACGACCAGGTCCGCGTTGGTGTCCTTCGCTGTCGCGACGATGCCACAAAACGCATCGCCCATTACGACAACTGGCTCAGCATCGACAAATCCCAAGGCCATCGCTTTACGCTTCAGCCGTTTGGACAGCACCTTTACCTCAGCGGGCAGCCGTTGCGCGAATCGCCGCGCCTCACCACCGCTCAACGCCATCTGATCGAGTGGCTCCATGGCGTGCAGCACGGTCAGGCTCGCACCAAGTCGTTTCGACCAGTCGGCCGCTGTGCGCAACGCAGTCGCAGAAGCCACCGTGAAATCGACTGCGGCGAGGATACGGTTCACCGACTGCGCCGCTGCATCACCCAGCGCGGGTACTACGAGAACCGGGATAGGTGAAGATCGGCTCAAACGAGTCGCGACGCTGCTGTTGCGCCACAGACGAGACGATCCATAGTGGTGTCCCATTACGATCAGGGTCGCCGCGTTGAGTTGCGCATACGCGTGGATGACGCTGTCGCGGTTACCGCGAAGAGTCACAATTCGGACAAATACGCCGTCGTGCCCCACGGCAGACCGCAAGGCTCTGAGGTGCGCCCGCGCTCTTCTTTCGCTTTCGGGAGCACGCCACAGTGTTCCACTACGACGATCCACCACCTGAACCAGGTGAACATCAGCCCCACGCTGCTTCGCGATCCCCACGGCATACGTCACGGTACGTTCGGTTTCGGGGACATCGTCCACAGGTACGACGATGAGAGAACGGTTGAACACGATTGACTCCTTCCAAAAAGCCCGCGTTAGGCCGCTCGAGTGTAGACAGACGGTTCAGCATCGATCGTTGGTTCCCACACCGAAGGTGGAATGACCAGCAGTGCGCGATCTGTACGCCGCAGTACACGAATGGCGATCGAGCCGAGGTGCATGAATCGCTTGCTTCGGCTCATGACAATCAGGTCCGCGTTGATGTCTTCGGCGTGAGCACGAATCATCGCGGCGGCCGGCCCGGCCGCAACACGCACCTTGACGTCACCGACAACGCGCGGTGGTACCAGTGTCGCCAGTTCACGACGAGCTTCACCGAGTACGTGGCCGCGGTATTCGGGCACCATCCACCCATCCCCCGCGGCACCGAAACCGTCGATGGCGTGAATGACGGTGGCCTGTCCAGTACTCCCGCCGGACCACTGCAGCGAGGCGGCAATCAGCGGCGCCGATGCGGGCGACATGTCAACAGCAACGAGAACATTCGTGTAGGCCGCGTTATCACCTGTGTCGCCACTACTCACCACGAGCGTTGGACGCGTCGTTCGGCGAAGCACTTGTTCTGCAACTGACGTGTGGCGCCACCGCGCCCAACCTGTGCGAGGCCCCCTCCCCATCACAACGAGATCGACCGGTCGCGCGTCGGCGTGGAGGACGACGATCTCGGCGGGGTTGCCCTGCTGCTCGTGTGCCTCCGCCTTGACGCCAGCGGCTTCAGCTCGCGCAAGCAGTGCCGTCGAACGCCGAAGCCGTTCAGCGGCGCGATACGAGAACGGCTGACCGGTCGGGATCGCATGGAGCAGGTACAACTCGGCTCCGAAAGCCTTTGCCAGTACCAATGCCCGATCGAACGCAGCGTCTCGGCCCTCGGAGAGGCTGAGCGCAACAAGAATCCGTTTGTAATTCATCAGATTGGCTTCCATACCTTCTATATGAGCAAGGCCTGGACCGGAACGCACGACCGTTAAGCCGTTGATGCACAGCCACTTGCGGCGATACCAAATGCGCACGCTCGCTTCACGTTGAAACGAGGTTTCGATTTGAAATGCGCGCGGGCTCGCCGACTCGGGCCGATGATGTCAGGCGGGTAGCGGTGTCAGTACGGCAGGCCGCGAAATCTTCGCGGCGGCATAGATTTCCGGCTCATCAAGATTCTCGGACTCGAGGAGTCGCGCCACGATCGCATCTAGCTTGTCTCGATGCTCACGCAACAGCCGCCGCGCTTCGGTGTAGCACTCTTCGGTAATGCGCCGGACCTCTTCGTCGACAGCATCGAGAAGCGCGTCTGACACACCAGCCATGCGAGGATCGCCCTCCGCGGGGAGCACCGACAGCGTGCCAATCCGCTCGGACATTCCCCATCGACCGACCATCGATCGAGCAATACGCGTGACCATTTCGAGATCGGCCTCGGCTCCCGTTGTCACGACGTTGAACACCTCTTGCTCCGCCGCCATCCCGCCCAGGGCCCCGATGATCCGGCCGCGGAGGTAGTTGGCGTCGTAGCCGTAACGGTCGGACTCCGGCGTCGAGAGCGTGACGCCAAGCGCACGCCCGCGCGGGATTATCGACACCTTGCGCACGGGATCGGCACCGGGCTGAAGCATGCCGATGAGCGCGTGACCGGCTTCGTGATAGGCGGTACGCCGACGCTCTTCGTCGGGAATGACGACGTTGCGAGCTGTACCCAACTGCACCTTCTCGAGCGCATCGGTCAAGTCGCGGTAATGAACCACGTCCTGGGTCCGGCGGGCCGCCAGCAGTGCCGCTTCGTTCACCAGATTCGCAAGGTCGGCACCGGTCATGCCCGGCGTGGCTGAGGCCAACCGCTCGAGACTGACGTCAGACGCGAGCGGCACTTTGCGCGTGTGCACCTTGAGAATCGCCACACGGCCCTTCTGATCCGGAGGATGAATGATGATTTGCCGGTCGAACCGACCGGGCCGGAGCAATGCGGGATCGAGCACGTCCGGCCGGTTCGTGGCGGCGAGCACCACCACGCCTTCATGCCCCGAGAAGCCATCCATCTCGGTGAGGATCTGGTTCAATGTCTGCTCGCGCTCATCGTGACCGCCGATTGCGCGTGCGCCACCGCGGGCGCGACCGATCGTATCGATTTCGTCGATGAAGATAATCGCCGGCGCCACCTTCCGCGCTTCCCCGAACAGCTCGCGAACACGGCTGGCGCCGACGCCGACAATCATTTCGATGAACTCCGAGGCGCTCGCGCTGAAGAACGGCACCTTGGCTTCGCCGGCCGTCGCGCGAGCGAGCAACGTCTTGCCCGTCCCCGGGGCACCCGCCAGCAGCACTCCCTTCGGCGCGCGGGCGCCGAGGCGGCGGTACTTGCCCGGGTTCTTCAGGAAATCCACGACCTCGTTGATCTCGGCTTCGACTTCGTCGATGCCGGCCACATCATCGAACGTGACTCGTACCGTCTCCGGATCGACGCGCTTCTGTTTGCCGCCTCCCAACAGCCCACCCGCCATCGCATCGCGCTGCCGCCTGAACATCCAGACGTAGAAACCTACCAAGAGGAGGAGCGGCGCAAACGACATCAGCAGGTTCGTAAGAACGCCGCGATGCTGCACGAGAGGGGTGGCGCGCACGATGGCGCCGCCGTTTGAGAGCTCCGACAGAAGGTCGTCGCTGGCGAACGTCGGGCGTTCTGTCGTGAACTCGTGATACGTGCGCTCCTGCTGCCCGGTCACGGATACCGGCTTCTTCAACTTGCCTTCGATCGAATCGCCTTGTGCAAACACTTCGGCGACGTTCTTGCTCGAGACCTGCGCCTTGAACTCCGTGTAAGGGATCGGCTCGGGCCCTGAGAGCCGGTCCTGGAGTGTGAACATCCCGAAGAGAAGCAGGTATCCGACGAGCCAAATCGTCGCACTGATCCACCGCCGTTTCGGTTCGGCCGGCGGCCGTTTTGGTAGCCCCTCGGTCCGCCAGGGACGTTCGGGCTGACGGTTGGGGTCGGACGGCGCCAGTGGTGCCGGCGAAGTCTCAGGGGACGGAGCTGGAGTTTGTGGGTCCATGATCCTAGCGAGCGAGTAGAACGGGAACGGCGCTGTGGTTCACGATGCCTTCGGCGACGCTCCCGATCAACAGGTGGCGAACGTGGCTCGCGCCGCGTGCCCCAACGACAATCAGTTCTGCGCCGGCGCTTTTCGTCGCCTCGGTAAGTTCTCGTAAAGGTTCGCCCGTCCTCAAAACGATGCTCGTACGCCAGCCGGTGCGATTGAGTTGTTGCCCGGCGCGCTTCAGTGCGCTTTCGGCAGTCTTCAGGCGCTGTGCGTTGAGGCGTTTCAATTCGTGGGCGATGGACGCTCGAATGCCTCCGATGGCTGGACCACGGCCGGTCGGCAGGATCGTCTGGACGACTTGCACGAGCGTCACATGTCCGTTGGGCCCCGGCGATAGGCGGGCGACGGCGAGCTTCGCATTCGACGACGCATCGAATGCGAGAAGGACTTTTTCAATACGCGAACGTGGCCGTCGCTTCGTTACGAGTACCGCGCACTTGGCGCCGCGGACGACGCCACGGGACACGCTACCCATCAACAGTCCGCGTGACGCCCCGTATCCTCGCCAGCCCACTACGATCATCTCGGCCTTGAAAGTCGCGGCTTCCTTGAGAAGCGCCCGGACGGGCGCCTTGTCGACGACAACCGCCTCGGCATCCGGCCACTGGCGTGCGAGAGCTCGCCGCGCGCGACCAATCGCATCCTGAGCCGTGCCATCGAGCGACGCAAGGAGAAGAGAGCGGTGCGCACCGACTCTCTGTCTCGCCGCGAGTGCCCGGACACGCGCGCCATCAGGCCATGGCCCTTGGACAACAGTCTCAAGCGCCGCGCGCGCGTGTGCGGAACCGTCAATCCCCACGAGGATGCGAAACTCAGCTCGTCCCGCCATGACTGCTGCACAATCTACTCTGACTCATTGCATTCTCCGGGACTTTTCACTGCAGCGGCGGCCCGACTGGATCCGGGACCAGCAACGTCTGCAGCTGGGCAGGTTCATGTCACGCGACACCGTCGCCTGTGCACCCGCCGAACGGCGCCACCAAGCCGACTGGCGGCGCGGCCGATGGCTGCGACGGGCCACGGCTCCGTGGCTTCAACGAACAACTGCTGCCCGTTGATGAGTTCGGCGGAGATGGCACACCGCGAATCCACGCCTCGCCTCGGGCCGTTCACGTCGACAAGACGAAGAGTTATGTGACCGACCTGGTCCCGGAAAGGCCGAAGGACGACAGAGAGCTTGCGCGCGGCATGTTCCCGCAGGCGTTCGATCGTTTCAACCCGACCGGCACGAATCAAGAAATCCACTGGAATCTCCACGAAAACCTCCCCGCGCTGGCTGGCTCAAGCGCGAATGAATCGGCCCTGCGTTGTCCTGCGCAGAACTCCACGGGCCACTAGCACATCGAACACCGCCTGACACGTATATCGGTCCGCTGTCCATAGTCGTTGCGCCTGCCTGAGCGTCACACTGAGGCCTGGCATTTCTACGTATTCAGCCTCGATGCGGCTCAGGAGGTCCCAACCGGTTTCGCCGCTGCTTCCCCGCTTTCCATCGATTGCCCGCAACCACTCCATATCGGCCCTCCACAGGGAGCTGAGGCAAAGAGGCCACCAGCGAGGGCGTCTGAGTGGGCGTCACTGAATGCGATGCGTATCAACCAGTTGCAGGCGAGCGCACGAAGATGCGCGCAGCGCCCCGGGGTGGGGAGGACTTCAATGTGAAATGCGTCCGTCACTCTGAAACGCTGCTTCTCCGATGATCGAAGCAGGACGCAACGGCAGCTGGATTTGTCGGCGCTCTCCGTGCATTCGCTGGAATGGGCGAACGCCATCGCAATTGCGCATGCTGGGTTCACAGATCGTGCAGTTCTCGAGATCCGTCAACCTCACAGGCCGATGTTCTGGTCATCGGCCCGCCGCGCCAATGGACCTCGACTACACAAGCCGTGCTGGCAACGTCGTGTTGTCCGGTCCTGATCACTCACGACACTCGGCCACTTCCGTGGCCGTCGGCGAAGCGCGCTTGAGCGAGGCGGCCGCTCGCCTCGTGTGCAATCGCTCGACTGCATGGTTGATCGCGGCGTATGGATGGTCGCCGGACGTTCTGATTTGTAGGGTGTCGTTCCCCGCGATATCGACGGTCACGGCACATGACACGCTGTCCCGATCGTCCCTCGGACGTTGCAGTTCCACACGTACGTGACGAACGAGGTTCGTATCAACAACCCGCGACAGTTCGGCGAACAGGCGATACTCCGCGTATGTCCGCGCCTGAGAGCTGATCGTCTCGTGTCCGATTATTTCTATCCGCATCGCTCGACGACTCCTCTGCTCCTTTCCGATGTAGGAGCGATTCAGCCGCCAATGTCTCGGGCAATGCCTGCGCCAGCTGTCCGACCACAATCACGCCGGATTTCGCGCGGAACCATATCGACGCGATTCAGGATGGAATGCGGGGTTTCACCGCGAAATCATGGCCGTGTGTGGCCCGTCAGGGTTCGAGACCGTACTGCTTCATGCGGCGCCATAGCGTCACGGTGCTGATGTTGAGGGCCTCGGCTGCCTTCTTCCGATTGCCGCCAAACCGTTCCAGCGCCCGCTCGATTGACGCACGCTCTTGCGTCTGCAGATCGAGAGTGTCATCGCCGACGCGCGCCCGTGATTTCTGCGTGACCTCGGGCGGCAAATCCCTGGGCCGAATCGTCGAACGATTCGCCAGAATGACCGCGCGCTCTACCGCGTGCTCCAGCTCGCGGACATTGCCAGGCCATCGGTAGTTCATCAGTGCAGACATCGCGTCCGTCGACACCGAACGAACCTCCCGCTTCATGCGCTCAGCGGCGCGCATGAGAAAGCTGTGGACAAGGGGCGGGATATCCTCACGCCGATCGCGCAAAGGCGGTACGGTAATGATGAAGGCGCCTAAGCGGAAATACAGATCCTCGCGGAACGTGCCGGCATCCACGGCCGCACGCAGGTCGCGATTCGTGGCGGCAACCACGCGGGCGTTGATCTTGATGCTGCGCTCGGCACCGACGCGCCGAATCTCGCGTTCTTGCAGCGCGCGCAGCAACTTCGCCTGCACCGTCGGCGCCACTTCACCGATCTCGTCGAGGAAGATCGTCCCGCTCCCCGCAACCTCGAACAGCCCGGCCTTGTCGCGCACTGCGCCAGTGAACGCTCCACGCACGTGGCCGAACAGCTCGGACTCCAGCAGCGTCTCGGTGAGTGCCGCGCAGTTGATGCTCACGAACGGCGCGGCGGCGCGCGGACTTTGGTCATGTATGAGCCGGACGATGAACTCCTTTCCAGTTCCACTTTCACCGTACACGAGCACGGTCGTATCGAGAGGGGCGACCCGGGCCGCAAGTTCGAGGACATCTTGCATCGCCCGACTCCCCGCGACGAAGTGCTTCGCAGCCGCATGCCGGTTCACACGCTCGCGGAGCAGGTTCAGTTCGCGTTCGCGGCGGTCGAGAAACTGTTCGCGGCGGTCGAGTTCCTTCAGTCGTTTTCCGACCGCTTCACGCAGGCGCTCGACCTCGTGGCCGAGGGTTGCGGCCTGGAAGTCGGCCCGAATCGCTTCACTGTCGGCACCCCAACTGTTCACATCGCGCCCGATGGCTGAACAATGACGCTCGCCCTGTCCGGCACACGACGTCTCGCGGAAATAGATCTCCCGTCCCAGGCAGGCACTCACGAAGCCGCTCGAGTACCCCACCAGTGACCAGCACACGGAACCGGCGCTCTTTCCATAGTGATGGACGTGCTGTTCGGCCTCGTACGAGTCATGCCACGTCACTTCCTCTTCGAATCGCCCGCTCTCCTCGTCGTACTCGACTCGGCGCACGTCTGCGCGGACGATCCCTTCCAAGGTATGGAGCATTGCACCGGAACGAAGACCGTCAAGGGGATTCGCCCAGTTAGACCGCGCACGGAGGTTCACGGCATCGTGATACCCGTCGGCAAAACCGAAACGAAGAAGCACGCGTCTGGCCGCTTCAGCCCCGAGCGTGTCAACGAGCTCCTTGCGCATGAGGCCCATGGCCGCGGCGCTCAGAATGACCACTCGCTGCTCGTGCAGCCGGATGATCCCCTGGTCGGGGCGAAAATCGAGGAGCTCCGCGAGATGCAGCGTCTGGGGACCACGAGCATCGGGACGGGCCGACCCTTTCATCGTGCCGTCCATTCTATGGCTCGACGGACATCATCGCTCACGAACTTCACCCCTCAGGAACGGCCTTCCACGACTATCCCTTCTCTTCAGGCGTCGTCCCCGTCGGCGTGGATATTCCTCGTGTCGACCGCGAAACACCCAGCGTCCAAGACGGCGGATCGCTCGCTGGAAACGAGTCGGCGAGGACCGCGTCCAGCGCTCGTTCAGCCGCCAGCCTTCGCTGCTTCGCCTCGGACAAGGCCTCCTCTGCACGAAGGACTTCCACCGTCACAGCCCCTGTGGACCGGCCGCTGTCGGCCGAACGTGCGCGAACGTCGAATGCTGCGTCCATGTGAAACACGATTTCCTCCTGCGTCGTTTTACCGAGCCTCGGTTCCTCTCGACCTCAAGCGCGAGCAATTCGAGCGGACTCGGCGAGAGGCCGAATCCATGCGCATAGCTGATCGCGCGCGCATCATCGACAAGAACAATCATGGCGTCCTCGCTGTCAAGCAACGAATCGACGCGTTCGTGAACTTGGGCTACCGCCGTGCCGAGACCGTCTCTCGGCGACATGCTACACCTCCACCGTCGCGGTTCGCGACCGCGCAGACACGTGTGACGCACCCATCGCTCGCGTGCGCAGGAACGTCAGCGCCCGCGCGCGATCGCCGAACGTCTCCACCGCTTCGATCCATAAGGTTCGCGCTTCTCCGTGCGGACATTCCTCGTCGCACGCTGTGCTGGTGCGTCCGGCGCGGATCTTTCGTTCATGCGCCACCATCGCGTCGTGCCACGCCGCCAGGCGCGCTCTCAGCGCAGACGCTTCAAGAGATCCGTTACCAGCGCCAACCATCGCGTACAGATTCATGCTGTCCCCCACTCGCGCGGCAAGCCGATGACATCGTTGGCGTTGCGCACAGATGCATTCGCCGTACGACTCCCGCGTACGCGAACCACCCACTCCTCTTGCTCGAACTGTGCTATCGGGTGCGATCCCGATAGATGGTCTCCCAGGCTCGGCCAGCGCAATTGCGGCTGCCCGAGGCGTCCGCGAGACCACGAGGCACCATGTTGAAAGTGCCCTGACCGCTCACGCTCTCTCGTTGAGCAATTTGCGATCCGTCGCGTTCCACGGGCTTTCGGCAGTTCGGCGTCTTGAGCCTCTTTCAGTTTGAGACGAGGCTTTCGTTTTGAAATGACCCGTGTCACGCGAGTTCGGCCGCTTTCGCCGAAAGTCCCTTACATCCGCGGTCGTGGAAGACGCTGGGGTGAGCGTGGACTTTGCAGTGGGGATTGGTATTGCTGCGGAGGGAGATTTGATCGTGCTGCAAGGGATGTTGTTTCAAATCGGGAAGGCCATCGGCCTTCTGACTCTGATGGGAGCGCTGGCCGGCGCATCGGTCGCCTTCGGAACCTGGCGAACAGCGTTTCGTCGTCGGCTACTGGGTGCCGAGCCGACTGACAACGAGATTTAGTAGAGCGGCGGCGCTGACGAAAGTCACGTTCGAGTGGCGCTTCGATCCGATGGTCCAGGAGAAGCTGTAGACCGGCAAGGAGGGCACGATGCCTTGGGATGGTTCCTCTTAGACGGCGCGGGACGCAGGCGACGAGCCAAGACGAGACTCAGGAGCACCCGTAGCGACGAGCGTTCTTCAATGCCGATCCTCGTTCGATGCTGTCTCCGTCCCTACCTCCTACACGTCCCTCACTCACACGCTCCGGTTACTCGCTATTTGTCCGTCGTCGAGCGCGGATGCGCCTGGTAGACCTCCCCCCCCCGCCATTGAAGGGGCAAGATGCGAGCCACGTCATCAAGAGCGGTGTCTCCAGGCCGCGAACGACGGCCACCCCGTGCGCCGTAGAATGGCTCCATGCGAATGCGAGCGTTGGGGTTCCATAGCATTGCGTCGGGGTGCCTGATCGCCGGAGCACTCTGCGCGACGCCCGCGCTCGGCCAGACTATCGATCTGACGGGTCAATGGTCGGCCCGAGTCCACGAAGACGCCGTCTATCGTGGCGCAGGCGGGCTGCTGGGCGATTACACCGGGCTGCCCATCAACGCGGCCGCGCGACAGATGGCGGAAAGCTGGGATGCGGACGTGCTCTCGCAACCGGAACGCATGACGCAAGCGTGGCCTGCGGTGTACGCAATGCGGGGTGAAGGTCCGAACATCCGCATCAGCGAGGTGCGCGATCCGGTCTCGGAACAGCTCGTGGCGCTTCGTCTCATCGGCATCTTCGGCCGCTCGGACCGCACGATCTGGCTGGACGGCCGCCCGCACCCGTCGCCGTTTGCCGAGTACACCTGGGACGGCTTCTCAACCGGCACGTTCCACGAAGGCCGGCTCTCGGTCACCACGACGCATATGAAGATGGGCGTTCTTCAGAAGGTGGGCGTCTATGCCAGCCCGTATGCGGTCTTGACCGAGGAGTTCTTCCTCCACGGCGACCTCCTCACGAGCGTGTCGATCATCGAAGACCCCATCTATCTGGAAGAGCCGCTCGTGCGGAGCCAGTCGTGGGTGCGCAACCCGAACCAGAATGTGGGCCAGGCGGTGCCATGGGAATCGGTCGACGAACTCGGGGACAAAGAGGTCGGGTGGGTGCCGCACTACCCGCTGGGGACCAGGCATCGCGAGCCCGCCGAACAGTACAAGCTGCCCTTCGAGGCCACGCAGGGCGGCGCGGCGACGACATATCCGGAATATCAGCGGACCATCGAGCGGCTGCGCTCGACGGGCGGGAAGTAGGAGGGACCGCCATGAGCCTTCGCCCCGCTCCCGCCGCAAACGTCGCCACCGTGATCGCGATTGCACTCGCCTCCTGGATGACGGTGTCCGCACAGACATCAGGCCCCGTCGGCCTCACCGCCGATCAGTTGAAGTACCGTCCTGGCCGGCCCGACCTGTCAAAGGCAAGCTTCGAAGTGCTGCCCGTACAGGGCAACGTCCACCTCATCGTCACCGGCACGGGCAGCAACATCGTCGCGCAGGTCGGCGAGCAGGGGGCGATCCTCGTCGATGCCAGCGTGCCTGAGGCGAGCGACAAGGTGCTCGCGGAAGTGCGACGGCTCACCAAGGGCCCAATCCGCGGCATCGTCGACACGAGCATGGACCTGGATCACATCGGCGGCAACGCCAATCTCGCCGCGGCAGGACAGCCGATGTTCCAGGGGAATATGGGCTACCTGGCCGGCCCATCGGCGACGATCTTCGCTCACGAAAAAGGCTTCAACCGGATCAGCGTGCCCGGAAGCGCCACGCTGCAGCCGGAAAAGCTGTGGCCAACGGACACGTTCTTCACACGCAAGAAGAAACTGTTCTTCAATCACGAGCCGATCGAGATCCGCTGGACGCCGGCGCTGAGCGACAGCAACGTGATCGTGTGGTTCCGTGCGTCGGACGTCATCGCCGCGGGAGACACGTTCACGACCGAGTCGTACCCGAGAATCGACCCCGCGCGCGGCGGCTCGATTCAGGGCGTGCTCGATGCGTTGAACGAACTGGTCGACATCGCTGTGCCGGAGCTGAATCAGCAGGGCGGGACCCGAATCGTGCCGGCGCACGGCCGGATCGGCAACCAGTCGGACGTCGTGGAGTACCGCGACATGGTCACGATCGTCCGCGACCGCGTGCGCGACGCACGGACGGCCGGCCTCTCGCTCGACCGGATTCACGCCCTCAACGTGACCCGCGAATACGACGGCGTCTACGCGACGCCGGCGTATACCGGCGCGATGTTCGTCGCGGCGGTCTTCGACGACTTGAGCCGTCGCGCTACTGGCAGATGAAGCTCGCAGCGGACTCGGGATCGCCGGTGCCCCGGTAGCGCGCCACCTTCGGCCAGTCGCACAGCGGCCGGGTCCGCGCCGAGCTCCAGTCCTTCGGGAGCTCGCGATTCTCGGAACGTGCGCTCGCCGTCACGCTGACGGGCGCCGTGCCGTGCTCGACCCAGTCGACGAGCGCGGCGAACAGGTCGAAGCGATCGGTCGAGGGGCCGCCGCCGCAATGATTCATCCCCGGCACGGGATAGAAGCGGGCAAACTCGCTGACGTCTCCCCCGTTGTTCGACCGCAGCTTCTCGTACCAGTCGATCGTCGACTGCAGCGAGAACGCGCCATCACTGGCGCCGTGGTACACGAGGACCTTCCCGCCGGCGGCCTGGAGGTCGGCGAGCTTGGGCTGCCGCCAATCGGCCGGCGCCATGAAGTCCATGGCCGATACGGGGTACTGCGGCGTGGTCGCGAGGATCTTGGGCGCATCGCGGTTGAAGTCGAACGAGCGGAGGAACTCCACCATGCTCGCCGGCGTTCCTGAGAGCGGCGTCGGCGGCGTCGTGAAGACCTGCGCCAGCGAGCCACCGCCCAGCGCGACGATCCGCGGCAGACCGTCAGCAAGCTGGCGGCCCTGCGCCGCCAGCTTCCATCCACGCCAGTTATCGGAGCTGAGGCCGGCATCGAACGGCCACGACGTATAGAGGGCGCGGCCGCTCGCATCCCTTGGGCCGGCGAAGACGCGCTCGAGCGCCGCCACTTGCGAATCGCTGAGGCACGCCCTGCCGTCGCTCGAGCTGCATCGCAGCTGCTTCGGATCGAACCGCTGCTGGCATGCAGCGATCGCCGACACGATGCCGTCGGTCGCGCCGTCGAGAGCGTCGCACTGCTGGCGGACGCCGTCGGCCACCACCTGCATGTCCGCCGGCGCGAACGCACGCCGGATGTCGCCGTTCACGCGCTCGAAGCTTTGCAGATCCCACGCGTGCTGCAGCGCGACCATCGGCAGGTTGTAACCAGGCGCGCCGGCGAGGAAGCCGTTGAACTCGCGCGCCAGCCGCGTCGCGCCCACCAGCGCGTGCCGGCCGCCGTTCGAGCATCCCACCATGTACGAGTAGTCGGGGCGGCGGCCGTAGTAGGCGGCGACGATCGCCTTCGCGATCGGCGTCAGCGTGACGTTGGCGGCGTAGCCGTAGTCCAGCCGTGCCTGATTGTCGAAACCGAACAGGTTCCCACCGCTCAGACCGGCGTCGCGGTTCGCGTTACCGTCGTGCCCCTCGTCGGAGCTCAAGACGGCGTAGCCGCGCGCCAGGGCGTTGTCCGGCTGGTTGCCCAGGAGATTGCCGTACGCCGGCACGACGACGCCGTCGTTGCCGCCGTTCATCTGGTCGAAGTAGCGCCCGTTCCACTGGTCGGGCAGCCTCATCTCGAATCCGATCGCGTAACGCTTGCCGTCGGTGCCGGTACGTTCGTTCACCGCGCCGCGCAGCACGCAGTGTGCTCCCGCCCGTGGATCGTCACGCACCACGGTCGCCGATACGATGCGCGTCGACGGCAGCTGCAGCCGCGAGAAGCTCGCGGGGTCGCAGGCGACGGCCGGCGTCGTCTGAGCAGAGGCTGTGACCGACGAAAGGGCGAGAATGACCGGACACAGAACAGCGACACGCATGCACAGACTCCGATCGAGCGTCTCCGGTTGAGTGTCTCCGGTTGAGTGATCGCGCTGACAATCGGTATCGGCTGGGCGCATCGAGCGTCTCACGGACGACGGACCTGTTCAGAATTGCCAGTCGAGCCCGAGAATCGGAAAGATCCCCATCTGTTCTTGCGTCGTCAAGCGGCCGTTGCGGCGGTCCCAGGTGTAACCGGCAACATTGTGGCGGTTTGTCGCGTTCTGGACACCGGCAAACAACCGTACCGGGTTGCCACCAACGGTAAATTCGCGGTCGACGCGAATGTCTGCGCGAAAGTAGTTGCGCAGCCGCTCGCTGTTGACAAGCGTCGTGTCGTAAATCGCACGCCGCGCGGCGGTCGAGGCCTCCACATCCAGAGGCGTGTACGGCCGGCCACTCAGAAATGCGAGCCGAGTGGAAAGATCCCAGCGCGGATTCACGTGCACCGAAGCCAGCACATTCGCAACGATCGGATAGTCGAAGGCCCCCGGCCGGCGCACACCATCTGTGCCCGCGTACCGCGCGCGTGACAGCGAGAGATTCGTCAGCCCATACCAGCGGCTGGACGCACGATTGCGGCGCTCGGCGGCCAGCTCGATGCCCGTAGCGTCGCCGGATCCAGCGCTCGCTAACGGAAAGAGCACATCGCGCACGGCAAAGGTGTCGCCGATGTTCGCCAGCGAGAGCGAGGGCACCTGCGACGACACCGGGTAGTGCCGGTATCGCTTGCGATACACCTCGGCGGTCACCCGCGTCGAGTCGTCAAGGCTCCACACAAGCCCCGTCACCGCGTGATCTGCGCGGAACGGCTGGAGCGTCGCGTTCTCGGGGAACGATCGCACGAAGATCGCGAGCGGTTGCTGAAAGTACTGCCCGGCGGACACCCGCAGCGACACACGAGGCGCCAAAGTGAGACTGACGCCTGCGCGCGGCGCGAGCCGCGTGTCGGAAAGCAGTCCGAACCGATCGAGGCGGGCCCCGGCCGTGACATTCACGCGCGACCCGATCCCTCGCGATGACTGGAGATAAACGGCGGTCAGGTACGAGGCACTGCGATCGCGCAAGGTGAAGGCGTTTTGGTCCGGCTCACGGAAATACGGGCTGTCCGTGCCGAACGGCGACTCCGCGTCGTAGTCGATGACACTTCGCCGTACGCTCACACCGCCCTGAATCTTCCCGATGCCCCGTGGGTAGGCCGTGACGTCGTACTTCAGCGTCCACTCGGCCTCCGCTGAATGCTCGCGGAACACGGTCTCTCCGGCGGCGAGCTGCTCCTCCACCGGGGTCCCTGGTGCAGGAATCGCCCCGCGAATCAGGTCCGCCACCCCGGAGCGTACCCAGGCCCGTGAATAGGTCGCGCCGAGCAGGCCGACTCCCCTGCCGCCGAATGTCCGCTGCCAGTTGACGCCAGTCGCCGACCGGCCGCCTCGGTATCGGATGTCGAGATTACTCAGCTCGTCACTGAGGTCCGTGTCGTTTGTCAGCCCAAGACGAATCCGGTCTGCACCGGTCACATTCAGGACCCAGACGCGGTCTCGGGGCGTGAGGTCGTAGGTGGCCTTTCCATTGAACGCGTAGAGAACTGGCACGCCGCCGATGCCGACATCCTTGGTCACCAGGTCGAGCACGCTCCGGCGCACCGACGTGATCCACGAGCCGCGGCCATTGGCGAGAGGGCCCTCGGCAATTAGTCCCGCACCGGCAAACCCGAACGTCACCCGTCCACGCGTGCGTTGGCGGCCGCCTTCTCGCAACGCCACCTGCAGGACGCTCGACGCGCGATTCCCGTATGCGGCGGGATACCCCCCGGTCAGGAATGTCACATCCTGCAGCAGCAGCGCGTCGAGCACGCTCACCGTGCCGCCGGCGGACGCGAAGTTGGCGAACGTATTGATGTTCGGGATCTCGACGTTGTCGACGATGTAGAGATTCTCCAGCGGACTGCCACCGCGCACGATCAGGTCGTTGCGGAAGTCGTCGCTCCCAATCACGACACCGGGAAGGGATTGGACGTAGCGTGACACGTCCTGCAGCGCTCCGGCACTTTGAGCGACGTCAGCGGCCGACAGGAGGTAGGCCGAGCTCTTGATCTCTTCGGCGGCCACGAACCGCGGCGCGGTCACGGCGACGGTTTCTCGAATCGCGTCCGCCAGCGGCAGCACGACCTCGACCAGCGTGTCACGCCCGGCGCGAACGTCCACGACGGTGGTCAACGGGGCGGGCAACGAGCCTACGATCTCGAGTTCGTAACTGCCAGCACGGAGATCGTTCACGACAAACCGACCGCTCGCATCGGTCACCGTGCAGCGATCGAGAGGGCGCACGCACACAGCGACGTCGGCCGTCGGCCCGTTCGGACCGCTGACGGTGCCGCGGACGGCTCCCACGCCAGCGGTGTCCTGAGCGAGGGCGTCGAGCGGTATCAGACAGGCGCACGCGAACAGTAGGACGGCGACCCGGATCACGACGGCACCTCAGCCAGCCGTTCTCCCACTGGCCGAGCCGACCACGGCTCATCGAACAGCACACGCCGGTTGGCCGACCTCGAAAGCAGTAGCTGCACGTCGCCGATGTGGCGTTCCTGGAACGCCGCTTCGCAGTACCCCAGATACAGGTCCCACATCCGAATGAAGGACTCATCGAATCCCTGCGCCCGTATCACCTCGAGGCGCTCGTGAAATCGCTCCCGCCACTGGTGCAGCGTTCGGGCGTAGTGAGTTCCAATCTGCTGAGCGTGGTGCAGGGTCAAGGTGGTGACCCGGGACATCGACGCGAGGATCTCGGCAACCGAGGCCAGCTCGGCTCCGGGGAAGATGCGTCTGGCGATCCAACTCGGTGATTCGAGGTAGTCGGCAAACCGCCAGTCATCGACGGTGATGGTCTGCAGGAGCATGACACCTTCAGGCGTCAGCAGGCGGTCGCACGCCGCGAAGAAGTCGTCGTAGTGACGGAAGCCCACCGCCTCGAACATCTCGATGCTCACGATCTTGTCGAACCGTCCGTGCAGGTCGCGATAGTCCTCGAACCGCAGCTCGATGCGCGACGCGACATCACCCGCCCGGGCGAGGAGGGTGCTGACGTAGTCGTGCTGCTCCGCGCTGATCGTGGTCGTCGTCACGTGGCAGCCGTACTGCGCGGCGGCATACAACGCAAATCCACCCCAACCCGAGCCGATCTCGAGAACGCGATCACCCGGGCGAAGATCGAGCTTGTCGCAGATCAGCTTCAGCTTGTACCGCTGCGCCGCTTCCAGCGAGTCGCCGGGCCGCTCGAACACCGCGCACGAGTACATCCGGCTGTCGTCGAGAAACAGTTCGAAAAACGCGTTGCCGAGGTCGTAATGCTGCTGAATGTTGCGCCGGCTGCCGCGCCG